>Ga0116186_1002998_pt1 | contig 14749 bp, 14 predicted proteins | sample AD_JPNNA4_MetaG_FD_89806 | JGI IMG/M metagenome (GOLD analysis project Ga0116186, IMG submission 89806) | Active sludge microbial communities of municipal wastewater-treating anaerobic digesters from Japan - AD_JPNNA4_MetaG | ecosystem: Engineered > Bioreactor > Anaerobic > Digestate | place...
CCTGGGCAGGTCGCGCTGGCTTGGCTGCTGGCGCAAGGGCCGCGGATCGTGCCGATCCCCGGCACGCGCCGCCGCGAGCGGCTCGACGAGAACGCTGGCGCGACCACGGTGAGCTTGAGCGCCGACGAGGTCGATGACTTGTCTGGGTTGGCGGCACGCATGGGTGTGCAGGGGGAGCGCTCCAACGAGGGTGGCCTGTCGATGCTGGACCGCTGACCCGCCGCGCGCTGGGCGATACTGCACGCTGACCGGGACGCGGCGGAGCCCACGCCTACCGACGACGATCGAGTGCCCTGAATGCGAACATCGATGAACAAGGCCGCAATCGGCTCCCTTCGGGTCGCGAAAGGGTCATCCGATCACCATATCGGCGCATGTGCTGTGTGAATGGCATCGGCAGATCGGTGGAGGGCATGGTCGCTGCGGCCAGGGTGCGGCACAGCGCCAGTCCCCACTTGCCAATCTCGACGCGTGCGGTATGCGCCGTAGGCCGCCGTCACGGCATGTACGAGAGTTTCCCGGACGTTGTTTATGGCATCACACTTGTTGTGCGGATTGATCGGCGAACTGAGTGCTTGCACGGTTGACTCTACTTGAGTCGGCGCCACCTGGCCCGCCAGGTCGTTGCGGTGGGCTTCGCTTCCTCGAGTATCGTCTCCAATTTGAGGAGCGGGATTGAGTCGAGGGACATGCAGAGAATGTCCCAGCCCTCCTCGGCCGCCGCTTGTGAAGGGCCTACGAAACGCCAACCAATCAGCCGGAGCCAGCGGGGGATGCTGCGACCGCTGCCCATGAACCCGTGGCGGGCCTCACGGATCTCAACCGTGGTCCCGCCCTTGGCCAGGAGCGCCTTGAAGACATCTCCCCTCGCCTTGGCCTGGCGATCGCGCCCTGCGAGCACAACCGTGATCGACCTTGCATGAGTTTCAACGGTGTGCTCGGTGTCCGGTCGGTCCGGGTAGAAGGCCACAACCGCATCCCACGCGCCCGGCCTCTTAAGCGCGGCATTTCCGCCAATCGAAAGCCCAACAACCGCGAAGGCCCCGCTCCAACGTTGTGCCGCTGCCCAATCCCTGGCCTGTTCCGCCAGGTCGGCGAGTCGGTCAGTCTGTGTCCGGCGACGTCGCCATAAGTGGAGGACGGGAAACTGCGGCGACTTGCCATCGTATGGGTCAACTATAACCACCCCATGTCCCCGTGCGGCCAATCTTTCGCCAAGTTGCGAAACGTCCGGTTGCAGCCCCCAAACGTCCGGCAAAAGAACCACCACGGGACGGTTGACCCCGAAAGGTGGTGGATAACACGCTAGCAGCCGCTCGCCGACGCGGACCGGTAGAGGGTGCACCATTGGTTCGGCCTCGAACATATTTGGGCTTAGGCTGACAAATACTTCCGAAAGCCCCGAGAACAAGAACCAAACCATGACCACCGCAAGACCATGTTGCCACCAAGCTTTCTCATCTAGCGGCGACGTCGGCCACCATTCCGCAGGCAACATACTGGCCGTCGCTGAGACCATCAATAGGCCGTACGAGACGTAGGGGATTGAAAGAACCCGCCGTTGCATCTTCATCCCGGGTGTCTCAAGCGCGTTGCTCGAAGTCCGATGCGAGACTGCGCGTGAATACGATTGCGTCGAAACCCACCCCGCGATGCCGCACAGAAGTCCGACCACTTGCCACAGGTACGGGACCTGTGCAGCGTAGGCAACCGGAACAAGAGTGATCGTCAACAGTTCCAGCAGGGCAGTGGCGACGCCAAGTTTTCCAAGGCGCGTTGAAGCCAACGCACTCCAGCGAAATTGGACAGCCGCGAACATCAGGGCGAATGTGGTTGTGCCCACCTGCGCCATGAGGGTCATGAAGTCGGTCAGAGGGTCGTGATCCACCACCCCATCGTGGCCCTAGCGCCGAAGATTGTCACGATCGTCAGACCTGGAAACGTTCTCTTCGGGGGGCCGTGAACTGTATAAGGAGCACGGCAAACGCTGACAGACGTGACGACCAGATTCACTCGCCACGGCAAGCGGGTTGAGCCTCCACAACCTCGGTGGTGAGCGCGTGGCCATCCCGGTTGCTTGTCGTCCTGGCGAAGTTGTGCGTCGGACATGGCTGATGCCGCCATGGCTCAGCAGGCCATGGACCTCCGGCGAAGGGAGGGTGTCGGTGCCGAGTGATGGAATGGCCTTGCTTCCAAACAACAGCAAGTCAACCGAAACTGATTCAGCGTTCATCAATCTGCCGTTCACTCATCGGGCGGCCGGTCCTCTCGATACTGGAGTGAAGATGTCTGAGCCTCTCACCTACTCAACGCTCGTCGCAGCCTGCACGCCTGGGGGTGCCAGCGTCATGACCATGCGGACCGAGTTGGCCCCAGCCGCCGGTCAGGAGGCTGGCATCGCGCCAGCGCGATACGTGCGGGGAAACAACGCGACTTATGCCTTCGAGACGCGGTTTGCTACAGACCCGGAGACTGACCGCGCGGAAGCAGTCAAGACTGTGGTCATCGACAGCAAGGGCAGTTCGCTCAATCGTGTCGAGCAAGAGCTCTCCCTGGCCATCAGGGACGGCGACCCTCTGATCTCCCTCACGCCTCGCATTCAGGTCACGTACGGCGGCGAAGAGCCGGTGACGTGTCTTGACCTGCCACACCGCGCTTTCGACGGTCACATTCGTGCGGGAACCGTCGCCGGCAACGCGGTCACTGATCACCCCACCTACCGCGCCGCTCGTGACAGCACCCCCGCGAACGCCCGGGCTCTCCTGGAACTCTCACCGATCGGTCTGGTCATGGGCGCCTGGGACTCGACTCGACGCAGTCACCAAGTCCGCTTGCGTAGCGCCCTCGTCGGCGAAACGATCGGCATCCTGGCCGACCAGAGTGCGGACGCCACTCGAATCGCGCCTCGCGGCGCGGCTCGCAGGGACGAGATCGCCCCCAGCGTGCGCCTTGGCGCGAAGGAAATGACGGCCCTCCTTGAGGCCCAGGAGGCCGAACTCAGCCTCAGCAACGTCGAAAGTGTGCGCAAGGCGATCAGCAAAGCGGGAAAGGGCACGACCTCGGGGTCGGCGCTTGTCCTCGGCTCGATCCCCCCGTCTCTGGAGGGTCTTGGCTTCGTATCCTGCCGACGAATCCTGCGCACGACTGTCCTGTCGTTCAGTGCTTTGAGGCAACTTCGGTTCGGCCTCGGGTCCGACGGGGACGCGGCCGTCCGCGTCCTGTTGGCCAGCCTGGCGCTTGCAGGTGTCGCTCGCTCGTACGCCGAACTCAGCTTCCGCGCCAACTGCGACTTGGTCGAGATTGACGAACCGACCTGCGAACTTGACGCGCGCTACGGCAAGAAGATCCGCCTCACCATCCCTGACATCGGCAGCGCCGACGACCTGCTGCGTCAAGCGATCTCGGAGGTCGTCTCGCGGGGCATCCGCTGGGAGGGGCAGGTGTTCGAGGTTGTAGGTAACCCGATCATCGCCGGCGGGATCATCGCTGAGGCCGACGGGGACCGATCGTCATGACCGCCCTGGCCATTCGCGCGCGTTTTCCGCTCGGCATTTTCCTCGGTCACCAACCTGACGGGCAGTCCGCGCAGTATCCCGATACCGCACGGCTCCACGCCGCGCTCCTGCACTCGGCAGGCAAGGGCAGCTTTGCAGTCGACATCAACGGCGACCTCCGGGCTACGCCTGCGTCTCTGTCGGCCCTGCAATGGCTAGAGAATCACCCGCCATCGGTGATTTCGATGCCGAGGGTCGAACGGGTTGCCCTTCCTGGGGAGCCGACGCGATCATTCCGGGACGAGGGCGTGTTCGAGGCTGCGCAACGAGAGGCGCCGGATCGTCGCAAGGTCGCCAAACGGCAGTCCGATGCGGTTGCACTAGCTGGTCCGTTCGGTTGGGCATGGGAGGAGGATGCTCCGGCGGACGTCGTCGCCACTATTGCTGGCTTGTGTGAGGACGTCTCGTGCCTGGGCGAGGCCGACACTCCGGTGATCCTCGAAGTGGGAGACGTCGATCCGACCCACTGGCTCGACCGTGCCAACACTGCATTTCCTGCGCCGGGGGGAGTGCCGATGAGGACACCCCTACCCGGGCGGGTCGATGAATTGGAGCGGGACTACGCCGTCGCGCGCCCGAAGCTGCCACCTTCGGCAGCCCGTGATCGATATGCGATCGCTCAGCGACCCAGTTCGCACACGCCAGGTGCTGCGCGCACTGTGCAGGCCGTCTATCGCGCCAAAGCACCTGTCATTCCAGACCTCCCCTGGGTTGCCGCGACGGCGATCCCGGTTGGTCGCTCAATCAACCCGACCGAACGGGTCCTGTGGTGCGTTGCGCTGCATCGGGCACTGACTGCGTTCCTCGGTGACGCGGCGCTGTCGTTACTGACCGGGCGCTATATCGAGGGTTGTCCGCAGCCTGCCAACCGCGTAGCGATCCAGTTCCTCGATGCGGATGTGCTCGGTAGGGAGGACTGCCCGCACGGTGCCTTCCTCCTGCTGGCGCCGAGCGGAGCCTCTCCCGAAGACTTGGCTGTCGTTTCCCGGTGCGCTCGTGGTGTCCGCGACGTCTACCGGAGAGGAGAGTCAGCCATCTCCCTCGCACCGGAGGTGGCTGTCGACGTGGAGGACTTCTGGCCGGCGCCGGGGAGGGGGCAGGTCCGCTACTGGCGAACGGTCCCCGGCATCGTCACCGAGACTCGACGACAGCGTGCTGGCGGACCGTGGAGCCTAGAGGACGCGGCCCTCCTTGCCATCGGGCATGTCTTCCGAGATCGGCTTGGTGAGGGGCCCGCCGATTCGGCCCGCTACCGCTGGATCGTTGACGAGGTCCGCAGGTGGGGGGTCACAGTCCACGACGTCCACCCCATTCATGACAGTCGTGTTGAGCGCTATGCCCACAAGCTGCCCAAGGGCGTTGTGGCCCAACCATTTACCGCAAGATTCCACCTGGCAGACCTCGTGTCGGACACCGCGCTGCTCGCGGTCGGTCAGTCTCGTCACCTGGGCGGCGGACTTTTGGTGCCAGCCGATGAGTCTGCCGCGTCTGCCCGCGCACTGTATGGCTGGCAGTCCTCATGCTGACAAGGTCTGACTTCGCAGCCGTGTTCGCCGCCCTGAACGACGGACACCGGCCCTTCGCCTGGCAGGAGCGACTCGTCGACCAGGTGTTTCGGACGGGCCGGTGGCCCGACGTCATCAACGCTCCCACCGGCTCGGGTAAGTCCTGCGTGGTTGACGTCCACGCCTTCGTCAACGCGCTGTATGCCGTGGGACAGGGTCCACGTGTACCGCGGCGGTTGGCCGTGGTGGTCAACCGACGAGCCCTGGTCGATCACCACTACGAGCACGCCCAGGCGGTCTCGGAGGCACTTTTAGGTAGGCCTGAAGGGGTTCTGGAGGAGATGGCGTCGGCGCTCCGATCATTGACAAACGGGGCTTCAGCAGCCCTTGGCTGCTCGACGCTTCGGGGCGGCGTCCTGCCCGATCGAGAATGGATCAGCGACCCCCGCACCTGTGCCGTGATCGCCGCGACTCCGGACATGTGGGGATCGCGGGTGCTCTTCAGGGGCTACGGGGCATCGCGTCGCGCGTGGCCGCGCGAGGCTGGCCTCTTGGCAATGGACTCCGTGGTTGTGCTTGATGAGGCACATCTTTCTCGGCAACTCCTTGTCACGGCCCAACGGGTAGCCACGCTGGTCGGTCGCTCCGAGACAGCGCTGGACCTCCCTGGCCTGCAGGTGGTCGCCACGACTGCGACTCCACACGACGGATCGAACCGCGAGGAGACCCCTGCTGGCTCAGCGAACGGAGATCCGATCAGTGGTTCACCCAGCACGCGGGAGGTCATCGAGGTTGGTGTCACGACGAACGACCTCGCCGGACCCACCGCCGACACGCCTTTGGTCCAACGGCTAACCCGGCCTAAACCTGTTCTCTACCAAGCAAGTACGACTGCTCCTGCCCGCGGCAAGGCCGGCCCGGCATACATCATGGAGCTAGCGAAGCTCGCGATGGCCATGCGGGCCGACCTTCCAGACGACGCTCCAGGCACGCGAACCATCGGCTGCGTTGTCAACCACGTCGATACCGCGGCGAGGCTGGCCCATCAGTTGCGCCGGGACCTGAGCGACACCGGCGATTCAGGCGCGGTGGAGTGCTGGGTGGGACGTATGCGACCCCTGGACCTGGAACGCGCACGGTCCCGTCACCCGGGCCTCTTCCAGGTTTCCGGCGATCCAAAGGTGGGCTTCCTCGTCGCCACCCAGACGATCGAGGTCGGTGTTGACCTCGACTTCGCTGGGCTGGTTACTGAGCTCGCCTCGGGGTCAGCTCTAGCCCAGCGAGCGGGCAGAGTCAATCGTCTCGGACTTCGTGACTCAGCCACGGTTGTGGTGGTGGGTCCCGCGCCGGACGCGATCGGCACCCGGTTGCCCTATGACAGCGAGGAGTTGCGGGCGGCATACGACTGGATCCTGCGGCTCCAGCAGACAGTTCCCCACGAGGCGGAACCGCTGGGTGCTCACGGACTTTCGCCAATTCGGCTGACGGGCGCTCTGGCGCCCCCGACCGCGCGGCTGCCAAGGCCCGTGCTCAGTCATCTCACTCCCGCCGACGCGCTGTACTTGAGCGAGACGAACGAGCCTCAGTTCACGGATGCTGACCTCACCTTCTGGCTCCGGGATGACCTGACCGCCGAGACCGGTGCCGTGAGCATCGTGGTCAGGGATGGAATGCCAGTGTCGGATGCCTCAGCGTTGGCGCTGTTGATCGCAACCCCGCCCGATCCGAGGGAGATGTTCCCAGCCACGGTCTACGACGCTCAGGAGGCTGTCGATCGCATCCTGAACGATGAAGACGGCGAGCGCTCTCGAGTCCTCCTCATCCGAAATGGCGAAACCCCGGTAGCGATACGGGAGGACGCCGGGCTCCGGCTCCGTGAGGGGGACGTGATCGCCATCGATAGCCATCACCCTTTGACCCTGTCGGGGGTCGTCGTTGCCGATCCACCCGTCCCGGCGGAGGAGATCCTCACGACGTGGGGCGATCCCAACGCCGTGGTGTGGTTCTCGGAGGAGCATTCCGTCGAGCTCGCGGACTTGGGCGCCCTCAGGCGGTCCACCCTGGATGAGCCTCCTGCCGACGCACAACCTGACCGTCCGCGGGGTGATCCGTCCGCCGAGCAGAGGGCGAGGCGGGCGCTTAGCGACGCAGTCGCCGAACTCGCCGGTTTCGCCGCAGAGGTGACCTTGGCTCCGGAGGCGCTATGGGATGACGGCGTGCCCCCTTGGGCAGCGTTCATCCAGCCGAAATCACTCTTGACCGACAGCGATCTCCGTCAGGAGTGGACCGTGTCAGAGGCGAGGGTGTCCCTCTCCCAGCACTCGCAGGCCGTGGCCACGCGTGCACGCGTGATCGTCGAGGGTCTCGGCCTGCCAGCGCCAATCCAAGACGCGGTATGCCGTGCCGCGGACCTCCACGACGCGGGCAAGGCCGACCTCCGGTTCCAGCGCGAACGGTTGGGTTGGCGTCGGGGGCCACTGTTAGCTAAGAGCAGCGGAAGCACGGCCCAGGATGCCCGACGGCGACACGGCTGGGGCTCCCTCCCTCCGGGGTGGCGGCACGAACAGGTCTCGGCCGCCATCGCCTTGTCGGCGGCAGATGGTGAGCCTGAGCGCGACGTCATCGTGAGGTTGGTCGGAACCAGCCATGGACACGGACGTCCATTCTTCCCGCTGGGGAAAGACTTTCTCGTACCTGACGGGGAGGGGGTGGCAGACCCGGTGGTCCTGGCAGAGCTGTATGCAACGGGTTCCGGATGGAGCGACATCATCGACAGGACTCATCTGAGATTCGGTGTCTGGGGCTGCGCCTACCTGGAGAGCATCCTGCGATCTGCTGACGGGCAAGTTTCGAGGGAGGGCTCGTGAACGCCCACGCACTGTCCGGTGCCCTGACGTCAGCGTTCTCGCACTTCGCGCTGGCCGGAGCCGCTGCGATCCTCGTTGACGCGGCATACGAAGGACGGGTTGGTGACTCGTGTGCCAAGACCATGTGGACAGACGAGTCCACGTCGAGGCCAATCCTGTCCACCGTGCTCGTGGGTGAGGAGGTTGCAGAGGTGATCCGAGGCCACGCGCAACGGCATACCGAGCCGGGGTCTTGGGTGACCGCGACCGTGCAGAGGGGGTCACGGGCGGGCAAGGGACTCTTCAGCCCACGACTGGCTGCTGGCACCCTGCAGGAACTGCCGTCCTTCTCTGCCGAGCGCCAAGTCGTTCTTGAGCGCGCTGAGGCGACCGGCCTGATGTCAGAGCTCGATTGGCGCATGTTGGCTGGGCTCGGTGAACCGGCGTGGTGGCGGTACACCGAGAAGGAGAGCCAGCCGGACATGGGCGCGAGCCGATGGGAGATGAAGACCCGCAACCGAGGGGAGGAGTTCGTCGGCAACCGGCTGGCGCCTCTCGCGGCATTGGTGGCTCGTCGGGATCCCGAGACGGTGTGGAGCGGCCTGATCGGCGCGTCGACGAAGGATGAACTAGGGAAGGGCCTTCAAGAGTCGAGGACACCCACAGGGCTTGCTCGACCAGGCCCGGTGGACTCGGCGCTGGCTTGGTGCGCGTTGTGGGGGCTCAGTCTGCTGCCGACAGCGCACGTATCGGCGGCTGAGGGTCGCGAGCGGGGGTTCTCTCAATCTCCCGGTGTGTGGCCCCGGAGTCGGGTCCATCCCAGTCAGGCGTGCCTGCCGGTGTTCGCGGAACCCATGTCGCCAGCTCGACTGCGTTCGCTTCTGAGCACGGCCGCGTTCGACGTGGCTGCCTTCGGCGACCTTCGCGGGGAGCACTTGGACGTGCCGAGGGCGAAGGCCTGGCTGGTTCGGCAGGGGGCACGCGCGTTAGTTCGATTCCCAATCTTCAAAGGGGGCAGTGACTCGGCTCCCGAGAGGTACCTCCAGGTGGGGGTGCTTGAGACGCTATGACGATCTTGAGCGAGAGCGATCCCATTCCGATCAGCGCGGTCGCTCACACCGTCTTCTGTCCACGTCGCACGTGGCTTGAGGCTGTCGGCGAGAAGGTCGACAGCGAAGCAATGGCTGCGGGCTTCATCGCTCACGGCGGTGTCGACCGTCGGGTGGACGACCGAATGAAGGCGCGCCGGTCCGTTGAAGTAGTGAGTCACCGCTTGGGTCTGATCGGCAAGTGTGATGTCGTTCAGGCGGGTCTGGATGGCCGGTTGGAGGTTGTTGAATTCAAAGCTTCGCCCCTGCGTCGGAAAGCCGTTGTAACCGAGGCACAGACAGTTCAGTTGGCGCTCCAGGGTCATTGCCTTGAAGAGGCCGGATACATCGTGAGCGGATATGCCGTGTACTTCACCAATCACCACGCGTCCGTCTCCGTGTTGGTCGACAGCGCAGTTCGCATGCGGGCGACCGAGCTGGTTGCCCAGACGCGACGCATCGTGAGCAGCGAGACCGCGCCGCCACCGCTGGTGGGTGATCTTCGATGCGGGCGATGTTCGCACGCCGGAGTGTGTCTGCCGGAGGAGCGCGCCGAGGCCCCGATCCGCGGTCAGATCAGGGTCAGCGACCCCCTCGGCGAGACATTGCACCTCACCGTTCCTGGTAGCCGAGCGTCACTCAGCCACGGGCGTATCGAGGTTGTCCGAAGCGATGAGACGCTTGCGTCTTTGCCAATTGAGCGCGTGAATTCGGTTGTTGTCCAAGGAAATGTCGACCTGTCGTCTGGACTTCTCCGAGATCTGATGTGGCGAGGGATACCCACGGTATGGACTACCTACCGTGGTTCCGTCGTTGGCGCAGCGCTGAGCGCCAGAACCCCCAACGGCCAGGCGCGAGTCCGACAGCATGTCGCTTCAGCGGACGGCAACCTGGAACTGGCCCGAGAGCTTGTCGCCGCAAAGATCGCCAATCAGGCAACGCAACTTCGACGGGGCGCTAGGGACGACGTCTCTGACGTCGTCGTCCAGTTGCGCAGGCTGGCGCGGGACTGCTCGGCCGCGGGCTCAGTACCGGAGATCTTCGGTAGCGAGGGCCTGGCGGCGTCCCTGTACTTCAGTCGGTTCCCGTCGCTGCTGGCTGTGCCGCGGGGCGGTCCGTTCATGAACACCTGGCCCGGGCGGCAAGGCCGAGGCGCGGACGATCCACTCAATGTGGCGCTGAACCTCGCCTACGGGCTACTCCTGGCCGATTCAGTAAGAGCTGTACATGCTTGCGGCCTTGACCCACATGCAGGTTTCGTGCACTCATCCAGCCGGAACAAGCCCGCGCTTGCACTCGATCTCATGGAGCAGTTCCGACCCCCTGTGGCAGACTCCGCCGTTCTCAACGCGATCAACAACGGCGAGCTGAGGCCGTCAATGTTCGCGACTGCTCTCGGGGGCTGGCGCCTGAGGGACGTGGGACGTAAGGCGCTTGTCACTGCCTACGAACGTCGAGTGACCCAACAGTTCCGGCATCCCATCTTCGGCTATCAAGTTACCTGGCGACGGGCTATTGAGGTCCAGGCGCGGATGGTTCTTGGAGTCTTGGATGGAACTCAGCCGATCTACAAGGGAATCAGGATCCGGTGACAGGGAACCGAGCCCGTCGAACGATCGTCGCCTACGACATCCCGGATGACAGACGTCGCAATGCGGTGGCTCACATCCTCGAAGGATTCGGAGATCGGGTGCAGTACAGCGTGTTCATCGTGGATGCCACAGCGGCTGGTCTCTTGCGACTGCAGGGTGAACTGACCGGGGTTTTGGACCTGGCGAGCGACTCGGTGCTCCTCTGTGACCTGGGGCCTGTGGGCGGCAGTAGCGCATCGTTGAGATGGGTTGGGCGAGACCGTGTGGTCACTTCGCGGGAGTCCTTCATCGTTTGATGCGAGAGGTCACCGCGTCCGGGCGGCCGGCCACGACCCCTCGCGGAGGTGTTGTCCCTGGTCAGGCGGAACTTGTGATCTAGGCGGGACATGAACCGGCCAGATTCGGAACGCGAGATTCGCACCTCTCGCCGTCGCGGACGTTTCTGCTGGTCAGGCATGGAAGAATGAAGGTGCAGTCGCTGCCCTTCACCGGGCGGCCCTTCGTTGAGGCTCGACTGGCCGGGGACGCTCGACCGGGCTGCGGCAGAGTCGCTGCCCTTCACCGGGCGGCCCTTCGTTGAGGCTCGCGGGCCACGACGTGGAGGAAGCGCTCCGAGAGTGGTCGCTGCCCTTCACCGGGCGGCCCTTCGTTGAGGCGTCGAGTCGGCCCGCTCGGCGTCGTCTATCGCCCCGGTCGCTGCCCTTCACCGGGCGGCCCTTCGTTGAGGCGACTACACCCAAGGATGACGATCGGCAAGGCTGAGGTCGCTGCCCTTCACCGGGCGGCCCTTCGTTGAGGCGTGGATTAAACGCCTGACTCTACCCGCCCCGATAGGTCGCTGCCCTTCACCGGGCGGCCCTTCGTTGAGGCTTCGTTCCTTTGGACGTCAACTACATGCGCGATCCACGTCGCTGCCCTTCACCGGGCGGCCCTTCGTTGAGGCAACTGCGGCGGGGGCGGCCGGAAAGAGAAGCCGTTGTCGCTGCCCTTCACCGGGCGGCCCTTCGTTGAGGCTGCGGGAGCGGGATGAACCGCTTGGCCTGCAGGTCGGTCGCTGCCCTTCACCGGGCGGCCCTTCGTTGAGGCATCGTCACCGTCGAGCCGATGCCCAAGAGCGACGGCGTCGCTGCCCTTCACCGGGCGGCCCTTCGTTGAGGCCACGTCCCATCCGAGGGCGCCCGTTCGGGCGGCGTCGGTCGCTGCCCTTCACCGGGCGGCCCTTCGTTGAGGCGTCCACCTTGACGACATCCTCACCCGCCCTGACGGCCGAGGTCGCTGCCCTTCACCGGGCGGCCCTTCGTTGAGGCGGCTCGAACGCGACCGTCCTGGCTGACACCACCGTGGTCGCTGCCCTTCACCGGGCGGCCCTTCGTTGAGGCGACTTCACGCCCGGTGGTATGCCTGCCGCGACGACCGCGGTCGCTGCCCTTCACCGGGCGGCCCTTCGTTGAGGCCCCATGGACACCAACGCGGGCAACGGCCGTGAGGGTCGCTGCCCTTCACCGGGCGGCCCTTCGTTGAGGCCGACCGCTATAGCGCGCGCTCTACCGCACGCTCAAGCGTCGCTGCCCTTCACCGGGCGGCCCTTCGTTGAGGCGGCATACGCACCGTCGCGTCCCTGCTCGGCTCTGGCGTCGCTGCCCTTCACCGGGCGGCCCTTCGTTGAGGCGTGGAGGCGCCCATGATGTCGGCGGCGCGGAGGACGAGTCGCTGCCCTTCACCGGGCGGCCCTTCGTTGAGGCCGTGACGTCACCGCCGACCCGCCCTGGATGACCGCGTCGCTGCCCTTCACCGGGCGGCCATTCGTTGAGGCTGGAGCTGGCGAAGGTGTCCGGCCACGGCGAGGAGAAGGTCGCTGCCCTTCACCGGGCGGCCCTTCGTTGAGGCGTCGAGTCGGCCCGGTCGGCCTCGAACATCGCCCCGGTCGCTGCCCTTCACCGGGCGGCCCTTCGTTGAGGCACCCAAGGCTCGATCGCCAACATCGGCACTTCGGTCGGTCGCTGCCCTTCACCGGGCGGCCCTTCGTTGAGGCATCTTGACCAGTTCGCCGCGGGTCGCGTACCGGAGTCGCTGCCCTTCACCGGGCGGCCCTTCGTTGAGGCGCCCCCGGCGAGACCGTTACCGCGCAGGACTGGGACGGGTCGCTGCCCTTCACCGGGCGGCCCTTCGTTGAGGCACCCAGGGCAGCGTTGCCAACATCGGCACGTCGGTCGGTCGCTGCCCTTCACCGGGCGGCCCTTCGTTGAGGCCTCGCAGGCGACACCGCCCAAGACGTCGCCGACCGTCGCTGCCCTTCACCGGGCGGCCCTTCGTTGAGGCTCGGCCTTTGCGCCCTTGGGCATATAGGGGAGGTCGCTGCCCTTCACCGGGCGGCCCTTCGTTGAGGCGCGGTAATGGCGGGCCAGCCCGGCGCCCGGTTGGGTCGCTGCCCTTCACCGGGCGGCCCTTCGTTGAGGCATCCCGAACCAGCGGCCCCAACGGCGTTGGCGGTGTCGCTGCCCTTCACCGGGCGGCCCTTCATTGAGGCTCGATGACCGCGTCGGAGAACGGCCCGACGTAGAGGTCGCTGCCCTTCACCGGGCAGCCCTTCGTTGAGGCTCCGTGACGCTCGTCGGCGGCGGCCGACCGAGACGGTCGCTGCCCTTCACCGGGCGGCCCTTCGTTGAGGCGGCACCACCAACGCCACCAGCGGCATACTCCTCGGCCTCGTCGCTGCCCTTCACCGGGCGGCCCTTCGTTGAGGCCGTCTGGGCACCGAGTGGACCGACGAAAACGGCTATTGTCGCTGCCCTTCACCGGGCGGCCCTTCGTTGAGGCCGCGAAATCCGGTTGCTGGTGACCCGGCAGGCCGGCAGTCGCTGCCCTTCACCGGGCGGCCCTTCGTTGAGGCGCCGAAACCCGCGACGTCCCAACGACCCAAGCGGCGTCGCTGCCCTTCGCCGGGCGGCCCTTCGTTGAGGCACACGACGACCCCGGCCATGGTCTGCAGTTTGGGGCTGTCGCTGCCCTTCACCGGGCGGCCCTTCGTTGAGGCGGTCACCGCGGCCCCGGCTGGGCCCTTGTCGAGTTGTCGCTGCCCTTCACCGGGCGGCCCTTCGTTGAGGCCGGCTGGCGAGGACACCTCGGTCGACTGGTGGCACTGTCGCTGCCCTTCACCGGGCGGCCCTTCGTTGAGGCTGCAGCGGCATCATCGTTGAGAGACGATGTCATTGAGTCGCTGCCCTTCACCGGGCGGCCCTTCGTTGAGGCGGCTACAGGGTCGAGCGTCGCCGGGAGTACCGGACGTCGCTGCCCTTCACCGGGCGGCCCTTCGTTGAGGCACGACAGCCGAGAGCGCGGACGCTGACGTGAGGACCGCGTCGCTGCCCTTCACCGGGCGGCCCTTCGTTGAGGCCGATAGACCACACGGGCCGCGCCGACGACAGACTCGTCGCTGCCCTTCACCGGGCGGCCCCTCGTTGAGGCGGGTACGTCTGGAGTACGAGTCGCTTCGCTTCCCGGACGCACTGCCAGGCGATGAAACGCGGATGCCAGGGCTTCAGTTCATGCGCTGGGCACCACGAGGGCGGTGAGGGGGCCGTCGCCGGCGTTGGCGATCTCCCAGCGATAGCCGTCCGGATCGGCCGCGTAGCCGGAGTAGCCACCCCACTCGCGGCGTGTGGCCAGCTCAACGATCTGGCCACCAGCCCGCGCCAACTCCTCCAGAACCGCATCGACCTCGGCATCGCTGGAGACATTGTGCGCCAACGTGATCGGAGCGATCCCAGCTCCCAGAGTGCTCGGCCCAACCTCAGCCGTGAAGGAGTCATTGGCCCACAGGCTCAGGAGCACATGCTCGCCCACGCGCAGCATCAGGACGTCATCGACATCGAGGAATGCCTCCCAGCCGAGGCCGTCGACATAGAAGCGACGCGAGACGGCGAGGTCCCGGACGGCGAGCGTGATGAGGCTGATGCGTTGCTCCATGCCTCGATCCTGCCCGGCCCACCCCCAGCGGACTACTCCGACCCAGCTACCAGCGGCGCCAGCTCGGCCCGGACCACAGCGCCATAGAACGCCACCCCCGCCGCCAACACGTCATCGTTGGCGTCGTACGACCGGCTGTGCAGCGGCGTCCCGCCCTCGCCCTCGACCGTCCCGTTGCCGATGAACGAGAAGCACGCC
>Ga0116186_1003000_pt1 | contig 14746 bp, 8 predicted proteins | sample AD_JPNNA4_MetaG_FD_89806 | JGI IMG/M metagenome (GOLD analysis project Ga0116186, IMG submission 89806) | Active sludge microbial communities of municipal wastewater-treating anaerobic digesters from Japan - AD_JPNNA4_MetaG | ecosystem: Engineered > Bioreactor > Anaerobic > Digestate | place...
ATTCAACAACAAGTACAAGTAGCAGTAACCAATCCAACTATTACTTCTACAACACCCGCTTCTGTTTGTGGACAAGGAACCGTAACCTTAGGAGCGACAGCTAACAGCGGAAGCACCATTTTGTGGTACGATTCATTGACTGCCATATATCCTTTTGCAACCGGAAATTCATTTACAACTCCGGTATTAACCGCTACAGAAGATTATTATGTTGAACCGGTAATTGCAAATAATACATTTAATGTTGGTCCGGTTAGTGATATACCTTCAGCTTTAGCTTCATGGGGGAACTATGGAATGTATTTCGCAACTACGAGTGCTGCCGTTATCAATTCGGTTGATATTTATCCTTCCACCGCCGGAACGCTCAATGTAATGCTTGTTAATGATTTAAGTCAAGTTGTAGATGCAAGAACCTTTACTATTGCAAGTGGAGATATTTCAACAACCATTAAAAAGACCTTAAATCTTGATTTTTACGTTCCTGCCAACACAACAGGATGGTCTTTATACTATGATTTAGCCATCAATAGAGGCAGTGGAACCTATGCTTATCCTTATACATCCAATGGATTTAGCATTACAGGAAATACTGTAAACGGAAATAACATTACCGGTGGAACCAGAATGTATTTCTACAATTGGCAAGTAACCTCTTTGTGCTCAGGTACACGCGATCAAGTTGTTGCAACCGTTACAGTGGCACCTGCTGTAGTTGTTAATTCAAGTGCAAACGATATTTGTGCCGGAAGTTCGGTAACGTTAACTGCTAGCAGCTCAAATGCTGATTATACGTATGCATGGAGCACCAATGACAATGGACAAACGATAACCGTTAATCCTACATCACCTACTACCTTTGTTGTAACAGCTTCGGATGCAAATACCGGTTGTATAACGACTGCCGAAACCGATGTTAATGTTTATCCTTTACCAGTTGCAACAGCTACAGTAGATAATGCAACTATTACATGTGGACAATCAGTACAACTGACAGCCGGTGAATTGTATAGCCCCGAAATTTTATTAGAAAACTTTAATGGAGCAACGCATAGTATGACGGCTGTAAATACGTCAACCGGAGGAACCGTAGCTGCTGCTGCATGGACATTACAACCCGATGGATATGTTTATGGTGGAAATACTTACCATAGCCCTGACAATAGCCAATTTATCATGTCGAATAGTGATGCACAAGGTAGTGGTGGAACAACTCATACTGAATTAATCTCCATGCCGTTTAGTTCGGTTGGTGTTGATTCTATAACCATTATGATGGACCATTATTTCCGTTCATATTCGGGAAGCTCTGTTAAAGTAGATATTTACGATGGAACACAGTGGACAACATTACAAACATGGACCACTACACAAGGAAACTTTGATGCTTTTGCCCATGTAACGATTCCTTTAAGTAGTAGTTATTTGAATAATCCTGCCCTACAAATACGTTTTGTTTTCGATGCTACATGGGGTTATTATTGGGCAATTGATAATGCAGGTGTTAATTTATATCGTGCCAATACTTTTACTTGGTCGTCTGTTCCACTTGGATTTAATTCAACCCTATACAATCCAACCGACGCTCCAGTTGTAACAACCCAATACAATGTTGTTGTTACATCTTCTTATAACTGTACAAATTCGGCTTCGGTTACTGTTACAGTAAATAATCCGGCTGCTCCAACCGTTACGGTAAATAATTTATGCGGTCAATCAGAACTCACCGCCTCTAATTATACCGGCACATTAGTATGGAGTACAGGTGCTAATACAGAAACCATTACAGTTACCAATAACAATCCTGTAACAGTTACATATAACTATGGCGCTTGTACAAGCGATGCAGCTGTTGTTACACCTGCTCCGATAGAAATACCGGCAACTCCTACAGTTAATCCGGTTAATGCTTGCTTTGGCGAAACGGTAGGTGCATTTATGGCTACTTCAAACTATACTGATTTTGTTTGGTATGCTGATGCTGCTCTTACTATTCCATTAGGCAATGGTGCAACATTCCAAAGTCAGGAAACAAACGTTGGTACTTATACCTATTATGTTGTTGCAATGAATGGAACCTGTGCAAGCGATGCTGCTGTAGCTACATTAACTATTAATGCCTTACCATCTGTTACTATTACACAAAACGTTGATACGTTGTATTCGTCTGTAAACAATGGAAATCAATGGTATAATAGTCAAGGTGCTATTGCCGGTGCAACCGATTCTACCTATACCGTTACTGAAGAAGACGATTATTATGTTGTAGTTACAGATGCTAATGGTTGCTCGGCTATGTCCAATAGCATTCATGTTATTCCAACTGCCATTGCTCAAAATCAATTTGCATCAATGATTTCTGTAAGTCCTAATCCGGCACACGGATATACCGTTGTTAACTTAGGCTCAGTAAATAATGCAAAAATTGAAATTGTATCTGCAGACGGAAAAGTTGTTTACAATACAACCATAAAAACGAATATCGAAACCATTTCGCTTAATGGATTTGCTACCGGCTTATATACTGTAAAAGTAACGACAGACGGTAAAACCATTCAAAAGAAATTGGTGGTAGAATAAAATCAAACCTCTTTGTTCAAAGAAAGCTGTCAAATTTTGGCAGCTTTTTTTGTTTTAATGAAAATCGCTACCTTTGATAAAATAATATAAAATGAAAGCTCTGATTATAGGTGGCTTAGGATTTATTGGTCACCATATTGCTTTAAAACTTAAACACGAAGGGCACGAAGTATATGTTGTGGATGCTATAATCAATTATTTACCGACAAATTTTAAAACCTGGAATTATTATATTAAATACAGGCAACGTGAACTCGAAAATGCCGAAGTTCACATTATTATTGAAGACATTAAAAACAGTACATTAAATAAAACCATCCATTCTGTAAGTCCCGATTGGGTTATAAACCTTGCCTCGATGCCGGTAGCGTTGTTGGCCGATTTAAATCCTGTACATGCTAAAAACGACATTTTTGACTCTAATTTCAGACTTTTAGAAGTTTTAAAGACATCCATTTCTTCATTAAAGCGATATGTTTATTTTAGTTCTTCAATGGTTTACGGACATTTTTTGAGAGATTCTAACGGAAAGATTATTCCTGCAAACGAAGAGCAAAAATGTATGCCTATTGATACCTATGGAGCATTTAAAGCTGCGAACGAACTTTTGATTCAACAATACGGATATCGATATAACTTGCCTTATACTATAATAAGACCATCGGCTGTATATGGTCCAACTGACTGTAATTTACGTGTAACGGAATTGTTTTTGAAAAAAGCATTTAATAATGAAACCATCGAATTGGACAACGGTGGACAACATGAGCTTGATTTTACTTATATAGATGATTTAACGCAGGGAGTTTTCCTTGCTTTAACAAATGAAAATGCAATAAATGAAGTGTTTAATATTACTTATGGCAACGGGAATAAAATAAGTAAATTAGCAGAAATTGTTAAAAAATATTTTCCTGACGTTAAAATAAGAAACAACGAGTGTAAACCCTATCGGCCAAACCGTGGAGCGTTGAATATTACTAAAGCTCAGCGATTACTCGGTTACTCTCCAAAGTATGATTTGGAGCAAGGCATTGAGCAATATATTCAATTTATGAAAAAACATATTAGCGCCATATAATCATGAAATTACCCATCTCATTTTATGGTTTAGACCGTTTTTATGCGGAATACCGCAATAGTATTTTACAAATAACCGATATGTCTTTTGAAAATGGCTATTTCTTAGATTCACCGGAAGTAAATGCTTTTGAACAGGCCTTAGCCCGATATGTGGGGAGAAAATTTGCCGTTACCGTTTCGAGCTGTACCGATGCACTGTTTTTGTCGTTAAAAGCACTTAATATTCGTCCTAATGACGAAGTGTTGGTCCCCGCATTTTCTTTTATTGCTTCGCTTAGTCCCATCATTCATTGTGGTGCAACGCCCGTATTTCTTGATGTAAATAAAAACGACTTAACCTTAAAAACGGATGAAATTGAAAAAAAAATAACAAACAAAACAAAAGCCATCGTTGTGGTTCAGTTATTTGGCGGTGTTAATCGTTTTGAACCACTGGAAACCATCTCAAAAAAATACGCTATTCCGATTATCGAAGACGCAGCTCAGGCATTGGGTGCTTCTTTTGGAAATCGCAAAGCCGGAACACTGGGAATGGCAAGTTGCATTAGTTTCGACCCATCTAAAATAATACATGCATTTGGTACAGGAGGCGCTGTATTGACGGACGATGAGTTGTTTTATCAACAAATAAAACGCCTTCATTATCATGGTAAGGTAAATAAAGATTTTTTAGAAGCCGGTTTTAACAGTCGTATTTCTTCATCGCAGGCTGCGTTGCTAAATTGGCAATTGAATCAGTTGGACGAATGGTTGAAAATACGTGAAAAAAAAGTGGAGTTATACAAATCTCATTTATCCGATGTAAAACCGATTTCTTTTTTCGAAACCCATGTGAATGTTAAAAACACGTTCCATAAAATGGCCATTATTACCGAAAAAAGGGATGAGCTAAAAGCATTTTTAAGTCAAAAAGGAATTCAAACCAATATTCATTACGAAAAACTTTTGTACGAGTACGGCTTAATGCAAAAGCATCCATTTAAAGCCGAATCAATAAACGATGCAAATTTTATTAAAGACCATGAACTTACTCTACCCCTTTATCCGCAATTAACAGACGAAGAAATTATCTACATTTGCAATGCCATAAAATCTTTTTATCAATGATAATAGCAGGAGCGTCAAATTTAGGTCTTGAAACCTTGGCAATATTATTACAGAATGGATTCACGGATGATGTAATTTTTTTTGATTCAAATCCCCAAAAAGAGGGAATGCTTTTCAATCGTTATAAAGTATGTACGCATGAAGTTGAGATAACGGCATACATCGAAAAGAATCCTGAATTTGTTGTGGCTATTGGACATCCGCGTTTACGTGAGCGTATGTACAAAAAAATGCAAGCTTGGGGTGGCAAACCGGTAAATGTCATTTCTAAAAATGCTCATTTGTTCTCCTTTTTAGAGCCTTTTAAAGGGTGTATTATAGAACCGGGTGCCGGTTTATCGCATAGTATAACAATGGGTGAGGGTTGTGCTATACATATTAATTGTACTATTGGTCATGCCGTTAAACTTGGCAAGTTTGTAAACATCGGACCCGGTGCTAATGTAGTTGGTCCCTGTACAATTGATGATTATGCGTATATTGGTGTTGGTGCCATTGTTCTTCCGGGCGTGCATATTGGAAAAAATGCAATTATTTCGGCAGGAGCCTTAGTAAAACAAGATGTGGCGGATTTTGATACGTTTGGTTTGTAACGTTTATACTTTATTTTTTTTCCCTTACTGAGGAGTTGGGAATAAAATAAAACGAAATCGACATCAATATCGTGCTAATTAAAATTATAGAAATGGCAACGGTATTATTCAATATGCTAATCTTTTCCGATGCCGGAATCGAAAAAAACAAAACAATAGTAATAAGGCCACGCGGAGCTAATAATAAATAACTACTTGCAGGCAATCGTATGGACTTGAGTAATATAAACCGAATTAAATATATCAACAATAACATAGTTCCTATAATGAAAAACAGATGATTTAAATGGCTGTTCTCTATTATAATAGAATAACCTAAAAGCAGAAAAAAAACGGAACGCACCAAAAACGTAAATTCGCTAACGATCGATTTAAACAACGGGATTTCTTCTAACACTACATGAAACTTCGACAAATATTTTTCTTTCCAGCGAATGATGTAATCGAAATTAGCCACCGATAAGCCAAAAATTAAAACAAATATCAATCCGGGTAAATGATATATTTTCATGATTTGGTATAGAAAAATTACAAAAATAAGAATGGGGATAAATTTTACGTGATGAGTTATTTTTCTTACAAAAATAGCTAATACAATAATGGCAGCTAACGAAAATATAAGTAACAGCAACAACTCTAAAAAATAAAAACCAATATTTTCAACAATATCGCCTTGTTCAAGGTTTAATACGAGGTTAAAAATTAAAATGCCGAAAATATCGGAAAAGGTGCTGTCGTACACCACAAATTCTTTTAAATGCTTATAATTTGAAATGCTGGGAATGGCAATGGCACTACTTATTACCGAAAAAGGGATAGCATTTAAAAAGGCTGCATAAAAGGTTGTAGGGAAATAATTAATTAACACCAGAGCAAAAGAAAAAGAAAACAGAAGTATAGAAAGCAGCGAAAATAAAATGGACTTAAAAAATATGGGTAATTTATTTTTTGTAAATTTTAAATCGATGGTTGCTTCAAATACAATTAATATTAAGCCAATGGTTCCGATGCTTTGTACTAAATTCTCAATGGCAGGCAGTTGAATATTGAAAAACACTACTAATTGTTTCAATCCCCAACCTAAAAAAATAAGCAATAAAACCGTAGGTATCTTGGTGCTTTTTGAAGTTAATTCAAAAAAATATGAGAGTAATAAAAGAAAACTGACAATAAGAAGCACGTACGTGTCCATTTATTAAAGGTTTTGTTTAATAATTTGAATAAATTCCTTTGCTTTTTCGTGACTTTTTGCTTCTGCATAAAGGCGAATAATGGGCTCGGTATTCGAAGGTCGAATATGTACCCAACCTTCTGCAAAATCGAGTCGAAGCCCGTCTAAAGTAGATTTTGCCAGATATGGTATGGTTTGCTCAAGCTTTTCTCGGATGGTTTTAATGTCAATTCCGGCTTGTAAATCTATTTTATTTTTAACCATATAATACTGAGGGAAAGAGGCTTTTAATTGGGTCATGGTTGTGTTTTTCTCCACAAAGTAGCTAAGGAACAATGCTACGCCCACCAAAGCATCGCGTCCGTAATGAAGTTCGGGATAAATAACCCCACCATTGCCCTCTCCGCCAATTACTGCGTTTTTTTCTTTCATCATTTGTACAACATTTACTTCACCTACCGCCGAATGGAAACACGAGCAACCATGTTGTGCAGAAACGTCATCCAATGCACGCGAAGAGCTTAAATTTGATACAGTAGTGCCGGGTGTTTTAGACAGTACATAATCGGCTACGGCAACAAGTGTATATTCTTCGCCAAACATAGAACCATCTTCGCAAATAAAAGCAAGGCGATCAACATCCGGATCTACCACAATACCTAAATCGGCTTTGTTTCGCACAACGGCTTCTTTTATCTGGCTTAAATGTTCATCAAGAGGTTCGGGGTTATGAGCAAAATGTCCGTTGGCATCACCATTAAGCACAATCACATTTTCTACTCCCAGCTGTTCGAGCAATGCCGGAATGGCCATCGCTCCTACCGAATTAATCGCATCAACCACAATGTTGAGCTTACGCTTTTTAATTTCAGCTACTTTTACCAACGGTAGTTGCAATGTTTTTTCGATATGATGCAACAAATAATCTTTTTGTAATACCTGACCCAGTTTATCTACCGTAGCAAAATCAAAGGATTGTTGTTCACTCATTTCTAATATTTTGCTTCCTTCCGTAGCGTTTAAAAATTCACCCTGCCGGTTGAGCAATTTTAGTGCATTCCATTGTGCGGGGTTATGGCTTGCCGTAACGATGATACCACCATCGGCTTGTTCGCCCACTACTGCCATTTCGGTGGTGGGAGTGGTGGCTAATCCAATATCTACAACATCTGCTCCATAGGCTACAAGGGTGTTGACGATGAGGTTTTTTACCATTTCGCCCGATATACGAGCATCACGTCCCACGACAACTTTTATTTTTTCCTTGTTTACCGATTGCTTACACCACATTGCAAACGAAGCAGCAAAAAGAACAGTATCAACAGGCGTGAGGTTTTCGTTGCTTTTACCTCCAATAGTTCCTCTAATTCCAGAGATTGATTTTATTAGTGTCATATTACTTAATAGTTTCTGGTGTTAATGGTCGTCTGGTTCTTAAATAAATTATATCACCGGGCTTAACATCTTGGTCTGACATGATATTATTGCGGTATCGTAATTTTTTCATTTTAACGGCATAGTATTGAGAAATAGTATAGAGTGTTTCACCTTGTTTAACGGTGTGTTTGTCTTTTCCGTATTCGGCTTTGTTGCGTTTGGGTTGAATGTATAATACTTGCCCAATGCGCAATACACTGTCTTTAGTTAAATCGTTGAATTTGTATAGTTGCTTTTCCCATAAATCAAATTCTTTGGCAATGCCCTCGAAGCTATCGTTTTGTTTTATAATGATATACAAAACATCGTTGTTTTTCTTAACTTCGTGTTTGTTGAGCTGAATATTCCAGTCTTCTGAAGCGGTTTTGCCGGTTTGGTTATTCGTCTTATTTTGGTTCGTCGTAATTTTAATATTTTCGTCGAAGTTGTAAAGTTGGAAATCTTCAATAATTTTAATAAGCAAATCGGCATATTGCGGATTGGTAGCATAGCCTGCATCTTTCAAACCCCTTGCCCAACCTTTATAATCTTTAGTTTCGAGTTGAAATAAGCCTGCGTAGCGTTTAGTGGTAGTTAAATACAAAGAATGATCGTCAAAACTTTCTTTTACCGACTTGTATTTTCTGAAGCAATCGTTGGGGTTATCGTCGTCTTTATACACTTTTTCGCCATTCCAATTCATGCCGCATTTAATGCCGAAATGGTTATTTGCTTCTTTGGCAAGCCAACTATTGCCATCGTCGCTTTCGAGGCAAGCTTGTGCCAATGTAATACTGGCCGGAATGCCGGTTTTACGCATTTCGTCAATCGCATCTTGCTTGTATTGCTCAATGTACTCAAGCCTTGTTATTCGCTTGTTTTGAGCATTTGAAATCATTAGTATGCCGAAAAACAGAAAAGTGCAAATAATCTTCATAACTTATTTTTTGACTTCAAATTTACATGAAAATTTTAAGCCTTTTTTAATTATTTGTTTTCTTTTTGATGGATTGGAAGAAAATTTATTTATAATTGTGTAAGTTTCTTAAAATTTTTATAGAAGAATTTTCTGAAAAAAGTAAGTTTTACAAAAAAAAATGCCATAAATTACATTAATTTTTTAATCGACTTTACAGATGGTAAATAACAACATGTACTTTGTCGCTTTTAATTTATATTTGGTTTTTGAAAAATTGAATAAAACTTTTAATTTTAAATTCAATTAATACTACCACTTTATGAAAAGGGAATTTTCTTTAATTAAGAAGTATTTTTTAATTATTTTTGTAATAATTAATTATTGTAATGAAATTATTGCCCAACGAAATTCACATATTCCACCTCCATACCTATGGTTAAAGGCAGACTCTGTCAATCATGAGCAAAATTATTGGGTGGATCTGAGCGGTCATAATCATCATGTATATTTCAACTCCCCTATTGATAGTGGTAAAATTAATTATCAACCGTCATTAAAGCTTGAAACGACAAACCCGTTTACTATCCCTTATCGTCCAAAGAAAAAGGATGTTATTTGTATGTTTGCTGTATATAAAGCAGATTCGGCACAACAAAGTTATAGCATCTGGTCTGTTCGGTTAGATTCGAGTAAATATATTGAAATGAACTCTCATTATGTAAGAGGCTTGTACGGAACAAATTCATATGAAGGAATCAGTAACTCACCCGTAGAAAACTTTTTCAGGCATGACTGGATAAATCAAAAAATTGATACTTTATATGCTCATTTAAACATTTGCGGAGGAGATTCTATTAAGTCTTTTAATGGATTAATCGCTGAAATTCTTTTTTACAATCGCAGCCTTTCTTTAAAAGAAATAACTCAAGTATCGACTTATCTTGCCATAAAATACGGAATCAGTTTAAGTGAGATAAATTATGTACGTTCAGATAATATTGTACTTTGGGATGTGAAAAAGAATAAGGAGTTTAATAATGAAATTGCCGGTATTGGTAAAGATATTAAGTTGCAAATTAATCAAAAACAATCGGCTGGAAATGGTGGTGAATCCATTTTAAAAATAACTGCCGGAAATCATTTTTACAATTTAAACAGACAAAATCTTTATGAAGTAAATGACGGTGATTTTTTAATCTGGAGCGATAATGGGAAGAATTTATATGATTTTAATAATGATACAACTGTAAGTGACACATCCGATATACCTTATTTAAATAATCTTAGCGAAAGAAGGTGGCTGATAAAAAGAACAGGAAATACCGCTTACACGATTCCTACCATGATTATGTTGTCGGCTCCTGAATTAGCACATGATACAACAGCTACTATTAATCTGGTTATTAGTCCATCTGCTAATACGTTGTTCCCTACTGACAGTTGTTTTATTATGGCTGCCGATAGTCTCGACAGTATGGGAAACTTTTATTTTCATTATGTACACTGGGATACCGATCATTCAGGAATGGATGCTTTTACTTTCCAGATTAATGAGGTACAACAGGATCAGCAAAGTTGTTTAAACAGAAGTTTAAATACCAATAACCCTGAAAGTGAAGGGGTTTATACTGTTAATGTTTTTCCTAACCCTTCAAGCGGATTAGTAAATGTCCATATAAATTTAACAGAACCCGGAAATGTTTCTTTAACGGTTCAGGATGAATCTGGTCGTGTTGTATATAACAATCAATTATTTAATGAGCAGGATTATTTTGAAAAAGTAAAGCTGAACTCTAAAGGAGTTTATTTCTTTAATATTGAATCGAAGGAAATGAAAAAACAAATCAAAATCGTGGTGCAATAATTAAATATCTGTAAAATATGAAAGTCAGTGTTATTTTTATTTCAATAGCTATTCTGTTTTTAGCACTTAATTTTAACCTTCCTTTAGTAAAAGATAAAAAACAACACTATATAACTACATTTACGGGAGTTCCGGTTAAAAACACCCTGAATCAAGAAGCTGATAATGTTTCGCCAACAGGAACAACGGGATTAAACTCACCTGTACTTTCCAATTCAGGTTCGGGTAAAAAGGAAAGTTATATATTGCCAACTAAAGAACAAATACTGGTTATCGGTAAAAACGCAGGCGAAAACAATGAAGTTGCCACGGCTAATGAAGTTATTTTTAATATTAACGAAGAGCTTCCGAAGCAACGCCAGGCTTATCTCGAATACGATTTATTCGGGTTTGAAGATTTTACTTGTGTCAGTCATAGTATCAACGACCTTGTTTCGATGGGAGGTAAGATTATTCGGTTGAGAAACGAGTGGACACACCAGGTAGAAAAAATTGATGCATCCGATTTAAAACAGGGAAATAACATTATCCGTTTTCATATTCCGGAGCTGGCACACTATCGCTATAAAGTTAAAAACGTAAGGATTCGTTTTGCTGAAAAAATAAATAATGGCAGGCAGATTATTGTTAACCTACCGTCTGATGCTTCACATTATGGTGAATATTTTTATCTGAACGGTTATATACAAACCAATGATACGGTGTCTTATTCGTTATTTGCCAATGAAAAACCTGTTTATGTTTTTGATAATCATTTCGACGAGATTATTTCTTTTACAAATCAGGATAATCCGGAGGTTGAATTAAAAGCTGTATTCAACGATGGTTATGTTTGTTCGGCAAAGGTAAATTTTGGCGAAAACAAGCAATATCACTTTTTATCCAACGAGTCATGGGTTGTTCCGGTTTACAGAGGAGTCATTGAACCTTTATCTGTCAATAAGTTTAATTTCAACGGAATTTCGTTATTTACGGAAGAAAACGCTGTAAAAGAGAAAAAGAGCCTGACCATCATTGGCTTGAGAAATGAAGATATGCCTATGCTTGATGCAGGTATGGTAAACGTAACTGCTAATTATAAAGGATTTCGTTGTTTACCGCACGGAGCCTTGTTTGATAAATCGGTTGATTTTCGTTTGTCTTATGATAGTACACTTATACCTAAAGGATATAGCCCGGATGATATTCGTACTTTCTTTTATAACGAAAAAACAAATAAATGGGAAATGCTAGAATTTGTAGGTATTGATAAAGAAAATAAACAGGTAATTTCTAAAACCAATCATTTTACCGATTTTATCAATGGTATTTTAAAAACGCCCGAATTACCACAGACAATGGCTTATACGCCTACTTCCATGAAAGATATGAAGTATGCAGACCCGGTGGCTCATGTTAATATAATGTCCTCTCCTTCTGCCAATAATTTGGGAACAGCCAATTTATCTTATCCTATTGATGTACCTGCCGGACGACAGGGTTTACAACCGAATCTTTCGGTAAATTATAGTAGTGACAATAATACAGGTATTCCGGGTAATGGTTGGAATATTCCTATTCCACAAATATCGGTCGAAACACGCTGGGGAGTGCCAAGATACAGCACAACCAAAGAAACTGAAGAATATCTGCTCAACGGAGAGCAGTTGGTAGAGCTTTCCATTGTAAATGGCGATACGGAAAGATTACCTTTAGTACATATGGGTGAATATAGAAACAGAACAACTTCTGGCCAGACTTTTTATTCATATCGTGTCGAAGGTGCATTTCACAGTATTATACGTCACGGAACCAATCCTGCCAACTATTGGTGGGAAGTGATTGATAAAAACGGTACAACCTATTATTACGGAAAGTATCATGATGATTTAGGTGTAAATAATGATTGCGTTGTAAATAATCCTATTAATGGAGGCATTGCACAATGGACTTTAAGTGAAGTACGGGATTTGTACGATAACTTTATAAAATATGAATATGGGATTCCAACAGATACTATGTTTTATAGTACAGATATGATACATTTCTTTTACCCGAAAAAAATAACATATACCGGCCATTCTTCCAACCCGGGTGCTTATTCTGTTGAGTTTGTAGTGCCTGATTCATATTCACCGGCAAGTGGTCAATTTTCTGCAAGGTACGGCTTTCGTCAGGCCGAAAGGGCTCCAATTCAAAAAATTCTTGTAAAATATAATAACGATTTTGTGAAGGGGTATTATTTTAAATACAAGACAGGAGCATATAATAAAGAACTGTTATGTTCCATAGTTGAATATACAGACACCGCTGCCCCTGCTTTAATTAATTCCAAAGATTGTGATGAGCTGGAAACGGATTACATACATGGTGCCAAGGCGCATGTATTTCAATATTATGAAGAAGAGGGGCTCTCTTTTCAGAACTCTCCTGTTACAGTTTTTTCACAAGAAGAAGATGAGGAATCTCTACTAAATTTTTTATTAGATCCAACAAAACGAAGTTTAGGTCGTAGCAGAACCTTTTCAAAAACTGCTGGTTCTTCCTTTTGTGTTGGTTTTGGTACAAAATCTGATAAAACAAAATCTATTGGTGCAAATTTTCATTATATGTGGGGACCTCTTGTTGATAAAAATCAATTAATAGATTTAAATGGAGACGGACTTTTAGACAAAGTTGTAAAAGATGGAAATTCTTATAAAGTATTTGAAGGACAGATAAATACAAATAAGCATTTTTCTTTTAGTTCTTCAGCATATTTAATTTATGGTTTAGATAATATAGGTAGAACCAAAAACAGTGCATGGTCAACAGGATTAGAAGCACAATGGTCGCCATTTTTTGTAAGTATATCTCGTGAATGGCATAATTCTAAAACAGATAGATATTTTATTGACATCAATGCAGATGGGTATCCCGATTTTATTGATAAAAGAAAAGTTTTTTTAAACCATGGAAGTTTATTTGAAGAAATTAGTAATAGTAACTTGTTGTCTCCTTTTGATTCTTGTTATTATACAAATTTTAGCGGATCAGTTGACAGTGTATTTAATGATTCAATAAATCTTGATGCCCAAACTTTCTCATTTCGTCGTGATCCAGTTAAAATATGGCTTTCGCCAAGAAAACAAGAAGTAAATATCTTTTTTAAGATAAAAAGAGCTTCAGTTTCTTCAAATAATAGTCTTGTGTATTACTCTATTCAATTAAATAATGAAATAATTCATATAGGGCAAATAAACACTAACGATACAAATTGGAATACATATTCCTTGAATCTTAACTTAGAACCAAAGGATATTATTTTTTTTCCGTATTCATTCGTCTAATCAAACAGGTTATGATGATATAATATGGGATCCAATAATAACAATTCTTGATCAAAACATTTCAACGAAATACGATGCTAATGATAAACGAATAAATGAATTCCAATATTCTAAAGACATTGTTTTGCAAGACAAACAATATTTTATTGCTCCATATAAGGGGCATGTTCAAGTAGAAGGATTTCTAAATAGTCCTGCTCAAAGTGATAATTTACAATTAATAGTAAAGAACAATCAATCACATTTAATAGACACTATTTACCAAGATAACCAAGCTTTTAGTCGTATATTTAATTTTGATTTAAATGTAGAAGAAAATGATTCACTAGTTTTTAAGTTAATAAGTTCATGTTCAAATGTTAATTGGTCAGATATACAATTTAATGCACGGGTTTTATATAATCAAGCAGACAGTTTGCCTAATTTAACAACAGCCGACTCATTGGCTTTTTATCCTTCTTTACAGATGTCATATTATTCTTTGATCGGAGCTTTTTCAAATCCAATATATTTAACAGCAGGACAGCATAATTTAGCACCTGAATTTATTTTTCAAAATAATTATAATGCAACAGGAAATATTACTTATACTATTAAGACTAGACGAAATCTTATTGATAAAATGAATTTAACTGTGCAAAATGGAGTGATTCTTAACAACCCTGTGCTAGATATAACCTTAAACCAACCTGATACAATTTTTGC
>Ga0116186_1003005_pt1 | contig 14741 bp, 15 predicted proteins | sample AD_JPNNA4_MetaG_FD_89806 | JGI IMG/M metagenome (GOLD analysis project Ga0116186, IMG submission 89806) | Active sludge microbial communities of municipal wastewater-treating anaerobic digesters from Japan - AD_JPNNA4_MetaG | ecosystem: Engineered > Bioreactor > Anaerobic > Digestate | place...
ATGAGCCGGATGAAACTCCCAAGATGGGCGATGTGTAGAAATGCATGCCGCTGTTTTTTATGAAAGGCATACAAGCATGAGGCGCTATCTGAATAGGCAGCGTCTTTTTTGTTGCCGGAAAGGAGCTGAACTATGAACACAGACACGAAAACACAGGAGAAAAAAACCGGCAGCGATCCTGCGCCACCAAGAAAAATTCACACCGTACCCTTACCAAAAGACACCGAGCGCTGCAAAGGCTGTCCCTATCCTGGTGTCGGCTTTATCTGCTGGAGTACAGACGGGAGCTGTATGCGGACCGATATGGATAGGATCAGCAGGCCAAGGAGGTGATGACTGATTGAACAGCATTATCAGCTGGGTCGGCGGCAAAAAGGCCCTGCGCGAACTTATTTACCAGCGGATGCCCAAAGATTATGGAAGATACATTGAGGTCTTTGGTGGCGGCGGTTGGGTACTCTTCGGCAGGAAACCGGATGCAAGCATGGAGGTCTATAATGACTACAACGCCGACCTTGCCAACCTGTTCCGCTGCGTCAAGGAGCGTCCTCTTGCCCTGCTCAAGGAGTTGAATTTCCTGCCCCTAAACGGCAGGGACGAATTCAACGTCCTCAAAAAATATCTTGAAAAGGAGGAATTCACCAGCGAATACCTGCGGGAGGAATTGGAACTGGCGGAGAACTGTCTGTCCCCGCCACAGTTTGAGGAAATCAAATCGATCCTCATTGAAAACGCGACCATGTCGGACGTAAAACGCGCCGCCGCCTTCTTCAAGCTGATCCGCTACAGCTACGGCAGCGGCTGCACCTCATATAGCTGCCAGCCCTTTGATATCCGGAAAACCTTCCACCTTATATGGTCGGGAAGCCGCAGGCTTAAGGATACGGTCATCGAGAATAAAGACTTTGAGGCGTTGATCCTTCAATATGACAGGGACAACGCCTTTTTTTATTGCGACCCGCCGTACTACCAGACCGAGGGGCATTACGAGGTGGAATTTAAAAAGGAGGATCATGTGCGACTGCGGGATACGCTGAAACACTGTAAGGGCAAATGGCTGGTGTCATATAACGACTGCGAATATATCCGAGAGCTATATAAGGGCTACTACATCGAAGCCGTCACCCGCATTAATAACCTCGCCCAGAGATATGAGGGAGGCTGCGAATACCCGGAGGTGCTCATTTCCAACTACGACACCGCGGAGCGGCTGCGGGATGTCCCCATGCAAATAGGGCTGTTTGATATGGCAGACGGCTTTTACAACGCGGAACAGCAACTTAAAAAGACAATGCGAAATTTAAATGCTCCAATTATGGGCAATAAGGAGGAACCCGAATATGAAAATGATTGAAATCCAAAGTGCCGTGGATAGACACGGGCAGCTTACCATTCCCGCATCTCTCCTGCGCGACATGGGGCTTGCGGCCGGAGACACGGTGAAGCTTGCCTACATTAGCAACGCCCCCGATTCTATCCGCAATACCTTCAAGGAATTTGTCATCACCCCTGATGGCATTACCGCCCTCGCAGAAGATGAGGAAAGCGAACTCACCCTGCCCCATGACCTGCTGGAGGCGGCTGGGATTCCTGTGGACAGCGATCTTGAAATTGTCTGTGCAAAGGGTGCTGTTGTCATCATGGAGGCAGATCTGCTGGACAGCCTTCCCGATGAACTGCGCCAGCTATTTGATGACCTGGGCATCAATCCCGAAACCGTTCGGGCAGTCATAAGAAACGGAGGTGTTTATGATGAGTAACAGCAAGCCTGTCTACAAGGTAATGGACGAAAAAGGCCGCATTCTGATTCCCAAGCAGCTTCGCGCCGCCACCGGGATGAATCACGGCGACATTATAAAGCTTATCGTGCAAAAGGGGGTTGTTACTGCCCAAAAGGTTGACATCATTGAAGTGGGCGATCAGTCCCCGCAAGCGGTAGAGGCATATGTTTTCTCTGCCGTAAAGACGATGGAAAAGCAAACCCTCCTCTCCCTGGCGGCACAGCTTATTGCCCTCATCGAAGAAATTACCAGGGAGTAAGGATTATTCAAGTATGGAACGGAGCCAAGGTCTAAAACGATGACCCTGGCTCTTTGAATATCCATAAAAAATAAACAGAAAGGATTGAGAACCTTTGAAACAGAAAAGCAAAAAAATTTGGCTCATGGTCCTTGTTCTGTTCTTCCTGCTTTGCGGCAGCGTCTATGCTGGAACGCTGATTTTTCCCGACATTGCAGGGCATTGGGCGGAACAGACCATCATCAGACTCGTGGAAAAGGGTGTGATTAAGGGCTACCCTGACGGAACGATCAGGCCGGACGACACCATTACAAGAGGCGAGTTCGCCGCCCTGCTGGTCAGGAATCTGGAGCTTGATACAACAGAGGCAGAGAAAGAGCCGCCCACCTTTGACGATATTGACGGTCACTGGTCGGAGAAAAACATCGAGGCCCTCGTAGACATATGTCTCCTTGATCCGGCAGATTATGACGGCAGTCTGAAGCCCGATGAACCGATTACCCGCATTGAAATCATCAAGATGTTAGTGCGTGCCATCGGCAAAGGCGAGGCTGCAAAGCAGTTCAGTGGAAATACCGGTTTTAAGGACGATGAGGCAATCAACAACTCCGACAAGGGATATGTCAGTATTGCCAAGGAGGACGATTTAATCAGCGGCTATCCTGACGGAAACATCCGTCCGGACGGTGAAACCACCAGGGGCGAAGCCTTTGAACTGATTGATAATCTGAACGAAGCAAAGGACAAACCGGATCAGGAGAAACCACCCGCCGGAATCACCGACAGTACGGGTAACAACACGGGCGGGAATTCAAGCGGCAGTTCAGGCGGCGGCTCTGCCAGCTACCCAAAGGCACAGGTGGCTTTTGAGCTTCCCGCTGTTGCGCATACCGATACGAGTATCACCATAGCGCCTGACCTGAAATACGCCAAGACACTTACTTGGTCGCTTGCCAAAGAAACTACAACCGGTGAGTTGCAACCCATTGACCTTGGAAAAGCGGTAGACGGCTCCCTGGGCAAAGAGGGCGGTACAATTGTATTTAAAGAAAGCGGCAGCTACACCTTGACCGCCACCGCTGTAAACTACGGCGGCAGAGAAACCTCCTGCTCAAAAAGCATCATGGTCTATCCGGTGATAAACGCAGGCTTTGAGCTGCCGGAGTACACCCATACGGACAGGACAGTCACCGTTAAAGCAAGCGCTTCCGGGCTTGGAAGCCTTGACATTGTATGGTCGGTAGTTAAAGACGGCAAGGCTGTTGCATGGGATACAGTCATTGACGGCAGGCTCTCTAATGATGGCGGTACGATTGCCTTTAAGGAAAAGGGCAGCTATGTAATTACCGCCGCCGTAGCCGATGCCACAGGCAGGAGATTCACCCACAGCGAGGCCATCGCGGTTTATCCAGTGGTAAGTATGGCCTTTGAGCTTCCCCAAACAGCGCACACCGACACGACCATTGATCTTATCACTACCATGACGGAAATGGACGGGCTGACTGCCGATTGGAGCCTGACCCGCAATGGCGAAGCAGTTTCCATCCCTGAATATGTGGAAGGTGAACTGTCAAACAGCGGCGGCACAATCCGTTTCAAGGAAAAAGGTGTGTATGCCTTAACCGCAAGGGTTACCGACATAACAGGCAGAGTCTTTGAAACCAAGGCAACAACCACGATTTACCCTGTTGGATCAGCTGGTTTTTACCTGCCGGAAATCACCCATACGGATACCTTTGTTGCCGTTGAAGCCACCTTTCAAAATATTGACACAGCTACGGCAGTGTGGACCCTGACTAAGGACGGAAAGCCGGTTGCACCCAGTGATGCGATCCAAGGCGAGCTAACCAATGACGGCGGTTCCATCCGCTTCATTTCTAAAGGTGAATATGTACTGCAAGCATCCTTTACGGATGGAGCAGGCAGAACCTACAGCTACACCTCGGAAGTAGCGGTCTATCCCGTCCCAAGTTTTTCATTCAGCCTGCCTGCCACGGCGCATACCCATACCGCCATCCCTGTCACAACAACCGCAGAGGAAATGGATGGTTTAACCGTTGAGTGGATGGTAGACAATACCTATGGTTTTCAGGATTGGTCGACTTATGTAGATGGCAAGCTGAATAACAACGGCGGCACCATTCGTTTTAAACACGCCGGAGTTTACGAGCTGGTGGCGAGGGTGGCCGATGCCACAGGCCGGGTGTTCCTCTTTGAGTATGGAAATAAGACTGAGGTGTATCCCGTGCTTGACATCCGGTTCGAGCTGCCGGAGGCAACCTACACGGACAGAATCATCGACCTTAGAACAACAGGAAACATCGGCGTTCTACCCATTGAATGGAGCGTTACCAAAGACAGCAAAGCGGTGAAGCTGGCGGAATATGTGGAAGGTTCGCTCAACGCCCAGGGAGGAAAAATCCGTTTTACTGAGGAAGGCGAATATGTGCTGACTGCCTCCATGACCGATGCCCTCGGCAGGACTTTCTCATACAGCAGTGCCGTTAGCGTGCACCCGATTCCGGAAATACAGCTTACGCTGCCGCAGGTTTCCTATGCGGGTGAACCTGTCTCCGTCGCTATCAGCGGAAACCATCTTGACAACCTTAATACCGCTTGGAGTATTTCAGCAAATGGCGGTGATGCCGCACCCTATACCGACTATGCCAGCGGCAGTCTTTCCGATGAGGGCGGTACCATCACCTTTGTGGAAAAAGGGAGCTATACGCTGACTGTTACCATGACAGACGCTCTTGGCAGAACTTTTTCTGACAGCAGCGCCATTACCACATACCCGATACCGGAAATGCTGATTACCCTGCCGCCGCTTTCTTACGGTGGAGAAGCCATTCCTGTCGCAGTCAGCGGAAGAGATCTTGATGGTCTTAATATCACTTGGAACATTTCGGTAAACGGCGGCGCTGCCGTGCCCTATACCGATTATGCCAGCGGCACATTGTCAAACAGCGGCGGCGAGATAAGCATCAGTACGGACAAGACCATTGCCGTAAAAATCATTGCGGCCGCAACGGATAAGAACAACCGCAGCTTTACTTTTACGTCTGATACAGTTGCCGTAAAGCCAATAGCACAGTGTTCCTTTACGATCCCATCATCCGTTCATGCAGGTACGGCCTTTCAGGTGTCCATGCAAAATGTGTCTGGCTTGGAGGGCAAGAGCATTGTATGGTCGCTTTCCAAGGATGGCAATGCCGCAAGCTTTACAGGGAGCCTCACAAACAGTGGCGGCAGTATTGTCATAAATACTACAGGAACCTATACCTTGACTGCCAGCGTCACCGATGATGCAGGCAGGATGTTCACCCATTCTGAGAGCATAGCAGTCACCAATGCTGCACCCAATGCGCCGACCGCCAGTGCAACGGTGACAAGGACTGTTAAGAATCATAAATTCCTTGTGAACTTTACAGTTTCCGCCAGCGATCCCGATGGAGATGCAGTCACCTATGAATATACAGGTCACAGTGCGGACGGTTACTATGCTGTCGGCTCCCACACCGTAAAGGTCAGAGCAAAGGATGCTTACGGTGCGTATTCCGATTGGACGGATATCAACTTTACCGTTGCCAATTCAGCGCCAAGTACCCCGATTATCACCAGAACGCCAAACGGCAACAGTGTTCCTCCAAACACGCCCGTCACCATCACGGCATTGTCCATCGACCCGGATGGAGATGCCATCACCTACGTGTGGGAGGGCAGACCGGCTCAAACATCCACATATCCGTTAGGCAAAAATACTGTCCGTGTGAAAGCGGTGGACGCCGCCGGGGCAGAATCCCCATGGACGGCCATCGTATTCTTTGTGGCCGATTCCACCAATGGCGGCGGTATGACCCTGACTGGTCCCGAATCCGTTATTCTGGAAAATGGCATTGAAGGAGCAACCATCACTGAGTACACCTTCACGGTTCCTCCAGTCAGCGGCCACAGCGGAAGCGACTATGGCCGGGTGCGGGGATATAACGTACTGACTGGCGTGTGGGATCAGCTGGATTATCAGACCACAACCAATGGTATCACCTTCAGCAGAACGCTGGCTCCTGGCATCTACAGCAAATTAGAATTTTACTATTACACCAACCACAACTGCATGTACAACAAGTCGAATATCACCTATTCGGTCAAGTACTACTTCGAATAGCCTGAATGGTATGCAAATCAAAGGAGGGATCAGAATGAACGGCATCAGCATCAAAAAAGACCGCATCCTCTTTTACGGCAATACCGCAGGGTATGTGGATGGCGGCAAGGCGGTGGTCGATCCTATATTTCATTGTGAGGAATTAAAGGATTATCTTACAGTGAAGAAAGGGCTTACCGTGCAATGGACAGACGGCGTGTACGACCGGCTGGCAAACAGCAAGCCTGATATGGACGGCAACGCGCCGGTTCTGAAAGCCTGCCGCATCCACCAGCTCAAGCCGGAAGTGGATGTCATGATGAAATTCATCGGCTATGATGAGCTGCTGGAGCGGTTTGGCGAGCCGAATCCGGAAAACTACCGCGTGGTGTATGACGGACAGCTGGAAACCAACGATCTTGATGCCATTTATGAGAAATTTAACTTAAACCACCCACCCGATTACCAAGGGCACTCCCTGTCCATGTCGGACATTATTGAGCTTTATGACAACAACGGCAGCACCTTTTACTATGTAGACCGCTTTGGCTTCAAGGAGATTGATTTTCAAACACCGGCACTGAAACAGTCAAGTATACAAGACATGAGCCTATAACTCCAATAACAGCCGGGCGGCTGTTTTTTTGTCGCCGAATTAATATCAAGAGGTGATTTTTTTGGACATAGAAAAAATCATAAAATCCCAGGCTAATACAGGACTGCCGGAAAACTATTCTATACGTGATGGGTTTTTATTCAAAGGGGACACGCCTGTATCCCTTGCAACTTCGGGTATTGTTGAGTCTGCAGTTGAGGGATTTCTTCATGTAGATGAAACAGAGGAATACAAAACGAAATAAAAATTCACAGGGAGTATTCAAACACCGGAAAACCGCCGGTGTTTTTTACTTCCTGTGCCGGAGGTGGTAGCTACGGAGGAATTAAAGCTTGACCTGATTAGGGTTGTATGCGATCCCAATCCTCTTTTTAAGTATCAACTAATTTACAGGGATGGAAATGCTACAGGCATGGTGGGGGTATACAGCTTTGATGAAGAATGGTACTACCTGTACAAACAGGACACTGAAAGGTACAAGGTAAAAAGGCGCAAGGATCTCGAAGGAATTGAGCCAGCTTTTACTTATAAGCAGCAGCGGAAAAGGCGCATTGACCACCCGGATAATCAAAAAACCCTTAATAGTAAAAAAGCAAAAGTCGCAGAGATTGGAGATGAAAACATGGCAATTGAAGTAGTCACGGAAAACACTGCTGCACAGGCGCTGGATATGAACCGGAACCAGGCACTTACCCAGGACAATCCCTCTTCTGAGTTGCCAGAGCAGACCTCCGGCATGCAGATGGGTGGTATGTAAGCCAAATTTTGTGTAGAAAGTCAACACGGCACAAATTAACACGATTGAAAAACCCTGAAATCACCGAAAAAGCAGGGAATCAATAAAAAATTAAATTTATGGAGGTTAGAACATGATGAGAAAATTTGTGACCAGAATAATGAATAAGATTACCGGAAAGACACTAATGGCAAAAGCTATTCTTAGATCACAGTGCGGTGAAAATTTTGTGGATACGGCAATTAAAATTTTAATGGCTGTGGTCATCGGCGGACTCGTGCTGGCCGGACTCTATGCCCTGTTTGGCGAAACGGTATTGTTTTCTTCACGGTATAAACACGATAGAAAGTGCTACGCTTAAACTCCTCCATTTGTAATGCGTGAACCAAACCAAAATTCAAATACGAAAGGAAGATCATCCATGAAAAAATTAATCAATTCTATCAAGGGCAAATCCCTTGAGATGGCAGTAAGAACAAGGAGAATATTAATGGATAAACGCGGCGAAGGCTTTGTGGATACGGCAATTAAAATTTTAATTGCTGTTGTCATCGGCGCTCTGCTCCTCGCCGGGCTTTATGCGCTCTTTGGAGAAATGATTATGCCGGAATTACGCGACCGTATTCAAGACATGTTCAACTATGGCGGTTAAGAGCATCCTTTTCCTGTGAAAACACAGGGCATGCTATACTTTTTCTGACCAGGCAAAAAATAATCCGCCTGGTCAGAAAGGGGTCATGTCATGAAAAATGATAAGAAAAGGTTCAAGCTTGTGCGCTTTGCCTTTGAAACACAGTCCGACGGAATGGTTTACAGGTATATGATTACCGACTATCAGATTCCCATGTTTGAGATCAACCAATGGATCGAGAGCAGGAGCCTCCAAAATGCCAACACCGGAAAAGAGTATGCCAAAAAGCTGGTGGTGTACCTGAACTATCTCCATAGTATCGGCGTGGAGTACGATACCGCCACCAACAGGCATGTGAAAAGCTTTATTCACTATCTGCTTTATGGCGGTCTTGAGGAACTCAAGCTGAAATTCCTTGAAACGGAGATCGTCTGCGCCACAGCCGGCAGGTACCTGACAGCCATAACGGAGCTGTACAAATGGCTTGCCAACAATTATGAAACCAACATCACGTTTCAAACAAAAACAGATACATACAGGGCGAGGAAATCCTTCCTGTATGGCCAAATTTATTCCTGCGACTACCAGTACATCCTTGACAGCAGCCTGCCGCGGCAAAAGTCCCGCCGGGAATATATCAAGTGGTATTCGGAGGCGGAAAAGGATGCGCTGTGCAGCCATTTTGAAACGCTGCGGGATGAGGCGGTATTCCGCATTACGCTGGAGGGTTTCCGGATCGATGAAGTGCTGAGTATGCAGCTCCAGCACTATGATCCGGTGGAACAAACCATCCGGCCCTCACGTTCCAAGGGGAAACAAAGCGCCCGGTCAGGCCGGGACAATCCCCTTAGAGTGGTTGCGTTACCCTCAGAGCTTTGCGAGCTGCTCAACCGGTACATCCAGACCGAGAGAATGATTGCGGAAAACGAGAGCGGCGTCATCAGCGATTTTCTTTTCATCAACCTGCAGCGGGACAGTACACAGGGGAAGCCGCTTCGCTACGGCAATTACTATGCCATCCTGAAAAGATGCGCCCAAAGGGCAGGCCTTGACCCTGAGAAAATACGAACGCACAGCGGACGCAGTACAAAGGTGATGGAGTATCTGGAGCGTCAGGCACTCCATCCGGAGGATGGCATCACCGATGCCGTCATTATGGAGAGCTTTGGCTGGCGCTCCGCCGATTCCATCGTCCACTACCGGAACCACAACAATCAGGTCATAGCCAAAGCGGTTATGGAAAAGCTGCACCGGAAGAAAGGTGGCGCCAATGATTAAACTGCTTGAGATTAAGACTTGTACCGCCTTTTGGGACATAGATGGGACTGTCCTGCGTTTTCAGAGGCGAAAGCGCGTCGATGACGAGCTGACGGGCCGGACGATAGAGCGGTACCGGGAACTGCTGCTGAATGAAACCTACAAAAGCTGCCCGCAAATGCTCCGCGACATTGCCTGCATCTTAACGGACAACATTCTGGCACGAATCGGCATTGAGGTGTATCAAAAGCAATTTTTGAAAATGTTTGAGCACTATTCAAAGCTCTATGTCGAGCAATGGGAACAAGCCGGAAGATGCTTTGTTTCCAACAAAACGGCCATGTTTCCTGTTTTTGAGTTCATGTTCCGAAACAGGCTGGTTGAACAGCCGGATAGTCCGATTACGATCTTGAGAGACATCCCCTGTGACAGCAAGATCTTTTTGAATATCTTTGAGGAATGCTTTTCATCCTTCTGGGCAGACAAGATCAGGGAGAAGGTTCTGAAACAAGAAACACTTGCCCCCATCCGGGAACGGATTGGGCCTCTGAGAACGACACAATACCTTTGTCTTCTGCCGGAGACTGTCATCACAGATTACCTCAAAACCATTGCAGGAAGATTTACGCAGCAGCGCAGGCTCATCACTACGCAAAGCTTCTGCCTCGAACTGCTTGGCAGCGATACATCCATTTCCGGCCCGCGTTTTCATCCAAGGTTTGTAACACTGGTTGCTGCCGCAGTTAGCCGCGAGTTTGAAATCCAGTGCCAAAAATTCATTGCTGAAAACCACCTGCAGTTTGATATGTCCAGTGACAAGTGGACGCTCTTCCATAGGCACGGACCCTCCCTGCACCGGGAAACCATTGATTTTACAGGAATTCATTCACCTTCCCTGCGGCTTGAAATCAAATATTTCATGAAGCACAGATATTACAGCATCACCGCCGACAAAGACCGTTCCATTACTACCTTGGCGTACGCGACCAATCTGCTCACGGATAACAATCCAAACATTCATTTTTTCGCGGATGTGGATGACGTCGATGTCCGGGCGCTGTATATGAGCATGGAGCGCAGATATGGACAGACAACCGGAGGAAAGTCGGTGTCCAATATCATGCGGGTTTTCAGTATTTTATCGGTACTCATGGAATATCTGATGAGCGATCATCGGGATGAAGCAATGCGCAGCCCGGTTCCGCAAGACAACCCCTTTTCCCGTTACCGGTTTCATAACGCAAAGGACTACAAGGTACGGACCGCCGTTATTCCGGAGGCTGTTGCGGAGCAGATCGATGAGCATCTGGATGAGCTTGACCCGGTGCAGGCTCTGCTGTACCGGATTTTCTCCGCCACAGGCATGCGTATGAAGGAGGTGCTTTTTCTGGAGTCGGACTGTCTGGAACCGTCACAGTATGAGGGCGTTGTCCAGCTTAAGTACAAGCAGTATAAAACCCTGACCGCCAGACGGAAGGCTGGTGTGCCGGATTATCACAGAGTGCTCATTTTAAAAGAACTGGCAGACGAAATCTCGGGACAGATTCACAAAACGAAAGAGTGGCGAAAGGAACTTGGCGTGCCGTATCTGTTTGTCAACAAGCGGCCGAATTTTCGGGCAAGCATGATCAGTATGAGCAATTATCTGCTGGTCATCAACAGGCTCATTAAAAAATATGACCTCCGTGATGAAAACGGCCGGCTATGGCATTTTACCAGCAAGCAGCAGCGCAAAACACTGACGGTTACCCTGATTGAAAACGGAGCGTCCGTGGATGAGCTAGCTTACTGGCTCGGACATCTCAGCAGAAGCACTGCCTCAAACTACTATGCCGAAGTCCGGAAAATGAAGCTGGCGGAACTCAATACCAGCTTCTTCCGGGAAAAATTTGATCTTCTGCTGTCGGATGAACAGCTTGCGGAGTACACAGAGGAAGAACGCAGGCTGTTGTATATGGATTTCCGGCTGGAGCAGCGGCGGGTGGAGTTTGGCTTCTGCCTGAAAAAGCTGGCCGATGGCGGCTGTACAAGCAGGAGCAGCCTGATCAACTGTGTAAACTGCAAAAATCTTTGTACAGGACCCAAGTATCTTCCGTACTGGCAGAGTCTCATGAACGGACAGCGCGAGGTTGTGAACAGCCTCCTCGCCGCTTATGCTGAGGCTGGTATTACGGGCTATCAGGAATTCAGGGAATACAGACAGGCAACATACCTTCTTAACTGCTATGAGAACATTGTAAACGCTATAGAAGGAGGTGCCTCGGTATGAATCTTCCGCAATACAAATACATTGAAAACTACGACGAGCAGCAAAAGAGCCGGTATCTTGACCTTTTGCCGCAGCTTGGCAGCAATATTCACTTCGATGAGGACACATGGGTGTGTGACAAACGAATGCGAAGTGCGGCGGAGCCGAAGAATTACAGTAACATCTACTTTTCTGCCGTTCCATCCGCTTACAAAGAACTGGTGAAATACTATTCACTCCTGCGGCTGCTGCATGGTGATACGGTCAGAACGATCCGGTCACGGATAACCCGTCTGGTTCCATTCCTGAAGTTCCTGACTGCAGCCTGCTCGGCCCCCCTGCTTTCGGGCTGTGACATATGGACGGCTTCAAGGCTAAAGGAGCATCTGGATGCATCCAACCTGGCGGACAGTACCATACGGGACATCTGGTGCGAGGCTGGCACTCTGTTTCGCACTATGAACGGGTTTGACGGGGTACCCTGCAAAAATCCTTTTGCCTGCAATCCATATGCGCGAGCTGAAAAGCTAGACTCCAAATATATCCCGGATAAGGTGGCTGAAAAGCTGGACGGTATCTTCCGGCAAGAAGAAATAGATCTGCACATCCGGTGTATTTACTGGCTGTTGCGGCTCATTCCTTCCCGGATATCCGAAGTGCTGGGGATGGCAATCGACTGTGTAAAGCCGTACAACGGGAAATTTGTTCTCTTTATTCCAACATGGAAGCAAAACGGAGGCAATATGGAACCGGTCCTGCGTTCTGTCCACATTGAAGATACGGGAATCGCCGGATATCTTCTCGATTTGCTTCGGGAACAGCAGGCAGCGGCGGCAGAATTGCAGGAGCATTTGCCTGAAAACAAACGCGGTTGTCTTTTTACCTATCGGCGGGTGCTTCATTACAAAAATGGCACGGCATCTCAGCCGGGCAGGGTTCAAAGTGTCTATCCTGACGTTGTGGACTACCATTTCAAAAGAATTTGTGAACAGTACGGTGTCCGGGATGAAAATGGGAAGGTCTACAACCTGACATCCCATCAATTCCGCCATAACGGAATCACCGACAGGCTGGAGGCAGGCTTTACGCTGGAACAGATTGCCGACATGACGGGCCACCACGGAAACGCCATGATATGGAATGCATACTCCCATCTGGATTTAAAACCTCAGACTATCCTGCAAAAGCAGCGGTATGTTTTGAATGAGCCTAAGCCGCCGGATAATCCATATATCCTGTTCGGCGGACGAATTCTCCATATGGAGGAAATGCTTGAAAAGAGGCTGCTTAAAAACCTCCGCGCCCACAGGGTTCCGGGAGGCATCTGTGGCGACGTTACCGGATGCAAAAGCGATATGTGGGATTGTCTTGAGTGCGGGCATTTTATCCCGGACAGAGATCAGCTTTCCTATTTCGAGGAACAAGCGGTCGCATGGCGCAGCAAAGCAGATCGTTTCTCGGATTTCCCGGCCATTCACGCCAATGCGTTGAGAAACGCTGATTTATTTGAGAAGATCGCAGCCAAACTGCTGGGAGGTGAGCAAGATGAATAACAAAGTACCCAAGGAGCTTATTGCGCGGCAGGAGCACCAGCGCCAAACCACGATCAATACCGTAATGAGAGCAATTTCAGAGCTTCGAGCCGAAGGGCACAGGCTGACGATTAAAAACCTTATGGATTATACCGGATTGTCCCGTTCTGTTTTCGGCAAAAAGCATATCCGGGCTGTTTTGGTCAGTCAGGGAATTATAGCCTCAGAAGCTTGCGAGGCAGAGAGCACGCCGCCTGAATCCACTGCAAAGCAGCGAATGAAGCGAAAACTTGAGGAAAATGATCAGCAGATTCGTCGGCTTACTGAAGAAAATACCGCTTTGAAAAGTGAATGCGAAATGCTAAGGGGCAAGCTGTTTCTCCTGATGCAGCGGCAGTCGCTGGAGTAAATAAACGGTTCTATTTACAGCGAAATAATGAACACGATTAAACTGTGAGGTTTGGTCGTGTTTTTTATTTAAAAATCAAAAATGAAAGAAGGGATTTATCTTGAAAAACAAGCAAATTCAGTTCACAACGCTCGCACCACCGACAACCGCATACTTTAATCGTGTCAATCGACCGTGCAGAAAAGTGATGCCGACCTTAAAGGAGCGCATCCAGGAGATGTTCAATTATGCAGGCTAATCTGCTGCTCTTTATGCAGGGCGGCATTTTTATTGCCCTGCTTTTGGCGGCATCTGTCATCGATATCAAAAAGAGGATTATCCCCGACACTATCTGCCTGTTTATTGCTTTCACCGGACTGATCTGCTTCGAGCCGGTGAAGCTGTTCGGCGTACTGGCAGCCCTGCCGCTCCTGCTTGCCGCGCTTGTTTGGGGCGGCCTTGGGGGCGGGGACATCAAGCTCATGGCGGCATCGGGTATTGTCCTCGGTTTCATAGGAAGCATTGCGGCCATGGTCATTGGACTTACCGCCATGCTTCTTTTTTATGTTTTCCATGTCATAGTCCGAAGACTGCGCGGGAGGGAATGCCTAAAAGCATACCCTCTTGCGCCTTTTCTATCTATCGGCTGTATCGCCATATATTTCATGAATACAGGAGGAATCACCCTATGAGCTTTCTAAAAAACAGAACCGTACTTGGTGTCATCTGCATTGTGCTGTCTCTTTTGATTTGCTTTGTGGTAGCGCCGCTTTTTAACTCCAGTATCTCCCAAAAAACCGACATTGTCCGTGTCATCAAAGATATCAAAGCCGGAGATCAGATCACCAGGGAGATGCTGAAGATTGTGGAGGTCGGCAGCTACAACCTGCCGAAAAACGTAGTCAAAGATGTGGATACGGCTATCGGGAAATATGCTGCGGCTGATATGGCTGCAGGCGACTACATCTTAAGCTCCAAGCTCACCGATGTGCCTGCGGCAGAAAATGCCTATCTTTACCACCTCGATGGTGAAAAGCAGGCCATCTCCGTGACGCTCAAAAGTTTCGCCACCGGTCTGTCCGGCAAGCTGGCTACTGGCGACATCGTATCAGTCATCGCTCCCGACTACAAAAAGCGAGGCACGACCGTCATCCCTGCAGAGCTTAAGTA
>Ga0116186_1003015_pt1 | contig 14696 bp, 12 predicted proteins | sample AD_JPNNA4_MetaG_FD_89806 | JGI IMG/M metagenome (GOLD analysis project Ga0116186, IMG submission 89806) | Active sludge microbial communities of municipal wastewater-treating anaerobic digesters from Japan - AD_JPNNA4_MetaG | ecosystem: Engineered > Bioreactor > Anaerobic > Digestate | place...
GAGCTTGGCGGCGACGAGTTCGCGCAGCCGCGGCGCGCGGGCCAGCTTGCACGGTTTGGGGCGCCGCGCCCGGCGCCAGGCGCGGTCGTCGGCCAGCCCGTGCGAGATCTCCTCATGCTCGCTGAAGGAGCGCACTCGCGGCGAGCGGCGGCGGGGGACCGGCACGTGGCCGCCGCGCGCGGCGGCCACGCCGTGGATCGACCGCGCGTGTCTGCCGAACGCCCTCCCGATCTCACTGAGCGACTCCCCGGCACGCCACCGTCTCCACATCTCGCGCTTCTGCTCCGCCGTAAGGCCGGGCCTCCCCAACTGCGCCATCCCTCCACCTCCTCATCGACGCAAGACCATAGCTGGTGTTGCATCGACCGGCGGGACCCACCCTCTCTTTGCGGCGCAGTGCGCGCTCTTGACAGCGCCAAGGCGATTAGTAGCATGTACCCACCTGGGTGGATACCACCCTTCCACACCTGTGGTGTGGGCCGGGTGTTCGTGCGTGGCAGTGAGATGCAGAACCGGGACGGACAGTCTGGGGCAGGTTGTGAGAAGCAGAGGCACGCCACCCGGGTTCAAGGTCTGAACGCGCGACAGGAGGAGTGATGGCAAAGGGGATCGCAGAAGAACCGAGTCGTCTCGGAGAACAACTGGCCGAGGACTTCCTCGGCCACCTGTGGCCACCGTTCACCCAACTGCAGGGCCTCAAGCCCGTCATCATGGAGCGTGCCGAGGGGGCCGTCGTCTACGACACCGAGGGCAACGAGTACATCGACGCCTTCGCGAGTCTCTGGACTGTCAATGTCGGCCACGGCCGCCAGGAGATCTTCGACGCCATCAAGGCGCAGATGGACAAGCTGGCGATCTACCACATCTTCCAGATCGCCAACGAGCCGTCCATCAAACTGGCTGCCAAAGTGGCATCTCTCATGCCGGGTGACCTCGACCACGTCTTTCTCACCCTCGGCGGTGGCGAATCGGTCGAGACCGCGGTCAAGATGGCCCGCCAGTACCACCGCAACCGCGGCAACGGCACCAAGTACATGGTCCTGTACCGTGACCGCTCCTACCACGGCACGACGATGACCTCGACGAGCGCCCAGGGTCTCACCGTCAACCGGCAGAAGTTCGAGCCCCTGTTGCCCGGTTTCATCAAGTTGGGCGCTCCGTACTGCTACCGCTGCGCCTGGGGCAAGACCTATGGGGAAGATTGCAGGATGGAGTGCGCCAAGGTCGTGGAGCAGGAGATCCTCTTCTACGGGCCCGAGAACGTCGGCACGATGTTGGGTGAGACGATGATCGGTACCGGTGGCGTCATCCCGCCGCCGCCGGAGTACTGGCCGATGGTCTGCGAGACATGCAAGGCGTACGACGTCCTCGTCATCAACGATGAGGTCATCACCGGCTTCGGTCGCAGCGGCACGTGGTTCGGCTTCGAGCAGTTCGGCTCTGATCCTGACCTCGTGACGATGGCGAAGGGCCTTTCCTCAGGATATCTGCCTCTCGGTGCGGTGGGTGCGAGGGAGCACGTCTTCCAGGCGTTCCTCGGTGGTGCTGACAAGGCGTTCATGAGCGGGGCGACGTACAACGGCCACCCGCTCTGCTCGGCCGCCGGCCTCGCCAACCTCGAGATCATCGAGCGTGACAAGCTCGTCGAGCGCTGTGCCGAGGTCGGACCGTACCTGCAGGAGGGGCTGCGCACGCTGCGCGCCCATCCTATCGTCGGTGATGTCCGTGGCGTGGGCATGGTCGCGGGCATCGAGTACGTGAGCGACAAGGCGACGCGCGAGTGGTTCCCGCCCTCGGTCGGTGCAGCGCTGAAGGTGCGCGACGAGGCCTTCAAGCGCGGCGTGTTCGTGCGCCTGCTGGGCGGCGGTCACTGCAACGCGATCGCACCACCGTTCATCATCAGTAGGGAGCAGATCGACACCATCGTGCGCGTCCTCGACGAGGCGATCGGCGTCGTCGAGCGGGAACTGGGCTACTGAGACGGGGTCGAGGTAAGGAGCGAGCATCATGGCAAGAGCGAAAGTGGCCGTCGTAGGGTACGGCGTCATCGGGCAGCGGCTGGCGGACGGGGTCGCTCTCCAGGACGACATGGAGCTCCTGGGAGTGGTCGACGTCGCGCCGACGCTCGCCATCCGGGCGCTGCATGAGATCGGCATGCCCTATAGGCTCTACGTCGTCGCACCCGAGCAGAAAGCCGCCTTCGACGCCCTCGGGATCCCCGTCAGCGGCACGCTGGACGAGCTGCTCGATGAGGTCGACATCGTGCTTGACGCCTCGCCGGGCGGCGTGGGCCAGAAGAACAAGGCGGTCTACGAGGCCAGGGGCGTCAAGGCCGTCTTCCAGGGCGGAGAGAAGAACGAGATCGTCGACGTGTTCTTCCACGGGTACGCAAACTACGAGAAGGGTGTCGGCAGGGACTACCTGAAGCTGACCTCATGCAACACCACCGGGCTGATCCGGGCCGTCGACTGTCTCGACCGCGCCGTGGGCTGCGAGCGGGTCATCGTCACCATCATCCGTCGCGTTGCCGACCCCGGCGACACGCATCGCGGCCTGGTCGACGTTGCCCAGGTCGAGCCCGTGCCGAACCATCAGGCAGTCGACCTCATGACGATCATGCCGCACGTCGAGGCCACCGGCTTGCTCGTCCATGTGCCCACGACGCATGGTCACATCATCAACGTCATCGCGACGCTCAAGGGCGAGATGACGAAAGCGGAGGCGCTCGAGCTCTTCGCCGCACATCCCCGCATCCGGGTCGTGAGGATCGCCGACGGCTTCAACTCGAACACGTCGCTGTTCCGCTACGCCCGTGACCTCGGCCACAAGCGCGCCGACATGTACGAGATCGCTGTCTTCGACGAGACCGTTGCGACGAGCGGGCGCGAGCTCATGTTCGCCATCAACATCCCGCAGGAGGCGGTCGTGATCCCGGAGACGATGGACGCCGTGCGCGCGGCGCTGTCGTTGCAGACGGATCGTCTCGAAGCGGTCGCCTTGACGAACCGGTATCTCGGTCTTGGCTGAGGACGAGCGCCCGCTGGGCGGCCGCAAGGCGGTCTGCGACGCGGCGGGAGGCGCGTCGTGAAGTACGGCATCGCCACGCTGGACGACGTCGAGGTCGGCGGAAAGGTCGTCCTCTGTCGGGTAGATATCAACTCGCCGCTCGACCGCGAGCACTGCGGGCTGCGCGATACGACTCGTCTGCAGGGCTGCGCCCCGACAGTGGCCGAACTCGCCGAGAGGGGCGCGCGGGTAGTGCTTCTTGCTCATCAGGGCGGTGACCTCGAGTACCACAACTACGCCTCGACTGAGCCGCACGCTGCGGTGATGGCCGAGCTGATCGGGCGGCCCGTCGCGTTCATCGACGACGTCGTCGGGCCGGCGGCCCGCGCCCGAATCGGTGCGCTCAAGGACGGCGAGGTGCTCCTGCTGGACAATGTCCGCTTTCTCGCCGAGGAGCTGACCCTCTTCGAGACAAAGCTGCATCTGACGGCTGAGCAACAGAGCCAGTGCCTCACTGTGCGCAAGCTGGCGCCCCTTGGTCACATCTACGTCTGCGACGCGTTCGCCGCTGCGCATCGCTCCCAACCTTCCCTGGTGGGCTTCGAGCAGGTGTTGCCCTCAGCGATGGGCCGGCTGTTCGAGCGCGAGTACAGCGCCCTCAGCCATCTGCGTGAGGAGCCGGATCGGCCGTGCGTCTTCGTGCTCGGTGGCGCGAAGATCCAGGAAGCGTTCCCGATGATGGCCGCGGCCTTGCGCGACGGGGTCGTCGATACTGTGCTCGCCGCGGGCCTTGTCGCCAACGTAATGTTGGTCGCGCAGGGCGTGAATCTTGGCGCCCCGTCGATGGACGTTGTCAAAGCGAACCAGCTCGAGCGCTTCGTCGATGAGTCGCGGTCGATCCTTGCGGAGCACGGCGAGAAGATCGTCTTGCCGGTCGATCTCGCTTACGCGAAGGACGGGGTTCGCGCTGAGGTCCCAGTGGGCGACCTTCCCGTGGACGAGCCGATCGTCGACATCGGCCACAAGACGGTCGAAGCGTTCCGGAGGATCATTGCCGCCGCGGGCACCGTGTTCGTGAACGGCCCCGCTGGCGTGTTCGAACGTCCCGAGAGCGAGTTCGGGACGAGGTCGATCTGGCGGGCAATGGCAGACGCTCCTGGGTATACGGCCATCGGTGGCGGCGACAGCACTGCCGCAATGAACGCCTTCGGACTGGGGGGTCGCTTCTCGTATGTGTGCACGGCTGGCGGCGCAATGGTGCAGTTCCTGAGCGGGAAGCCTATGCCGGTGGTCGAGGCGCTCAGGAGTGCGGCGGCCCGCATGGGACTGGCGGCAGGGCCGCGCGTGTGAGGCTGACCGTCCCCTATGGGGACGCGGCGGTCGCGTTCGAGGTGCCGCGCGTCTCTCTCGCCGGGGTCGTCTCTGCCGACGTCTGCAGGAGCGGCGCGGCGGCCGTTGGCGACGGTGGTTCGCGGGTAAGGCCGGGCGCCGCGTCCAAGGCGCTGACGGAGGCAGACGAGCAGGCCGAGATCCGGCGCGCTCTGACGGAGCCGATCGGCGCGCCGCGGTTGTGCGATCTCGCAAAGGGGAGACGGTCGGCGGTCATCGTCGTCAGCGACGTGACCCGGCCCTGCCCGTCGTACAAGTTCCTGCCCGCGCTGCTCGATGAACTGCGGCCGATCCCCGCCACGGCGGTCACGATTCTGTTCGGCCTCGGGAGCCACCGGCCGCACGCCCCTGAAGAGCAGCGCGTCTTGGTCGGGGAGGAGGTGGCGACGAGCGGCGTGACGCTGCTTGATTCTGGCGGTGACGATTTCGTCAGCGTCGGTGTGACAAGCCGCGGCACGCCGCTCGCTGTGTCCCGTCCGTACCTCGAGGCCGACATTCGCGTGTGTACGGGGAATATCGATTACCACTACTTCGCCGGGTTCTCGGGAGGTGCGAAAGCGGTCGTGCCAGGGCTCTGTACCTCCGATACCATCCGCGCCAACCACGGCATGATGCTGCATGACGGCGCGCGAGCAGGAGTGCTTGAAGGCAACCCCGTCCGCGAGGACATCGATGAGGCCGGCGGTATCGTCGGGATCGACTTCCTGTTCAATGTGGTGCTGGATGAGGAACGTCGTGTGGCACGCGCCGTGGCGGGCGACTATCTCGTTGCGCACCGGGTGGGCGCCGCGTTCTACGATGCGCTTTACGACCTCCGTGTCGATGAGCCCGTGGATGTGGTCGTTGCCTCACCCGGCGGGTCGCCGAAAGACATGAACCTGTACCAGGCGCAGAAGACGCTCGACAACGTTGCCGGAGTGGTGCGCGATGGCGGCGTGATAATCTTGGTGGCCCGTTGCGAGGAGGGGCTCGGCAACCCGGTCTTCGAAGAATGGATGACCACCATGCGAACCCCCCATGACTTGGTCGAAAGAATCCGTCGCGAGTTCGTTCTGGGCGGACACAAGGCGGCGGCTATTGCGAGCCTGCTTGAGCGCGTGGACCTCTTCCTCGTGTCCGAGCTGCCCGATGAGCTCGTCTGGCGCATGCATATGAGGCCGTTCCACGACGTGGACGCGGCTGTGAGGGCGGCTCTTGCCAGCCGCGGCGCGGGCACCCGCGTTCTCGTGGTACCGCACGGTAGGCGCGTGACCGTGCGTCGGGAAGCGCCGAGCGAGGAGGGGATCGGATGAGTCCGGCCGACACTGAGAGGCGATACCCGCTGCAGGTGCCCTTCGAGGATCCCGTCTCCAGCCTCCCTCAGACCGCGCAGAAGATCCTCGCCGCGGCACGCAAGCTCCTCGTCGAGCGCGGGTACGGGGCCGTCACCCTCGAGAAGGTCGCCGCCGAGGCCGGGGTCAACAAGGCGTCGATCCGCTACAACTTCGGCAACAAGGCGGGGTTGATGACCGCCGTCGTCGACGCCCTGATCCACGACGAGTGCCTTCTGCTCGCGGCCGATCTGCGCAAGGTCGACCAGGCGGAAGGGGATCGGCTGCATGCCGCCATGAAGGGCATTCGCGGGATGATGGTGAGCGCCGACGACTTCAAGGGCTTCTTCGATGTGCTTCCCCATGCGTTTCGCCATGAGGATCTGCGTGAGCGGATGTTCGCCCTCTACAAGTGGTGGTACCGGCAGAACCTCGAGTGGTTGGGACTGGACGGCTCTGCAGATCCGGAGCGCAGCGACCTCCTCATGGGGTTGGCGGAACTCATCGCCGCCATCCCCGACGGGTTGACCCTGCAGATGGGCCTCGACCCCGAGCACTTCGACTACGCGCGTCCGCTGCGCGCACTGGAGCTGCTCTTGCGCAACTCCATGGACGAGCTTCGGGCGGAGGCGGCCGGCGAGGGCCGCCCTGTGTTGGGCACGCCCGACACGGGCGGCGATCCTTGACAGAGTCGCCATCGGGCCTATGATGTAACCACCTGGGTGGATGGCAACCCAGTTGCCCGATTGGCACTGCGTCAGACGGGTTTCGGCCACGGCGAGGAGGGGAGGCGGGACCGTTGTGAGCACGATCGTCACACGCATGGGGGATGCTGCGAGCGTCGAGATGACGCCGGACGAGTTGCGCCGCGACGTCATCGAAGGGTCGGAGGCGGCGGCGGCGAAGGGCAAGATCCCCGTCCTCGAGGAACGCGAGGTCGAGTACCTCGTCGACATGTTCACCTGCCCGAGCCGCATCTGGGGCGTCACGCGCGGCCATGAGGGCATCCTGACGAAGGACGGCTCGACGAACACGGTCTGCTCCTCGCGGCTCTCGAGCGGCGTCTGCGCGCCCCTCAACCGCGAGGCGGCGGTGCGTCTCTTCGAGACGGCGTTCGCCTTCGACACCATGGAGGTCGGGCACACCGACTACTCGGTGAAGCCGAGCAAGTTCATCGCCAGCCTCGAGCAGGAGCACATGGAGCTGCTGCAGCACGTCACCATCCTGCCCCTGTTCTACGGGTTCATGCCCAACCTCGGCCTCTACTACCAGCCCGACGGGCCGTTCCCGAACCCGTCCGACCTCCTGCCCAAGGGCAGGATCGAGGAGGCCCGGGCGGCGCAGGAGGAAGCCCTCGAGGCCTGCTGCGAGGACATCGTCTGGCTGAGTCAGCAGATGGTCGACGTCGCCGCCGACGGCGTGAACTTCGACACCGTGGCCTCGACCGGTGACGCCGACTTCCTCGCCGCTCTGAAGGCCTGCGAGGAGGTCACGACGACGACCGGCCTGCCGGTCGAGATCGGCATGGCGGCGGAGATGGTGCTCGGCTTCCACGGCGAGCTCGAATACGACGGCGTCCGTCTGGCGGGTCTGTGGCCGCACCAGCAGCTCAAGCTCGTCGAAAAGGCGGGGGCCGCGATCTTCGGTCCCGTGGTGAACACGAACACGCGCAAGTCCTGCGCCTGGAACGTCGCCCGGGCTGTTACCTTCGTGAAGGCGGTCACGGCCGCGGCGACGATCCCGATCCACCCCAACGTGGGTCTCGGCGTCGGCGGGGTGCCGATGTTCGAGGTGGCGCCTGCCGACATGGTGTCGCGGGCGAGCGCGGCGCTGATCGAGATCGGCGGGGCGGACGGGTTGTAGGTGGGCACCGGCGACCCCAGCGGCATGGGGATGGCGCACGCCCTCGCCTCGTCGATGGGCGGCATCAAGACCACCGGAGACCTGGTGGCCCGGATGCAGCTCAAGAAGATGAGGCTTCCCGAGGCCAAGCGCTACGTCGCCGACAAGCTCGGTGTGAGCATCCTCGACCTGTCCGATGCGACGGTCATGCGCACCCTGCGTGAAGAGCTCGACATCGGTGTCGTCACGGCGGTGCCCGGTGTCGCCAAGGGACTCGAGGCCAAGGCGCGCATCGCCGACCTCCTCGACATCCGCATCAACTGTGTGGAGAGGATGAAGCGCAAGATCGGTGCCTCGCTCGGCTGATCTGTGGGCGTCACCCCCAACGCCCATTTCGAGCCCGATGGAGTCCGCCTCTCCCCGGCGACAGGACTCCGTCGCAGGCCGCAGCCGCCCCCTTTCTCCGGGGGCGGCTGCGGGATCTCGTACCTCGGACCCCAGGAGATGAGAGATGAGACGCAATCCCCAAGCCGGGCGGCGTCGGTTCGGCGCCCTCAGTCTCGACGTGTTCACCGAGGACGACCTCGTCGACATCCACGAGGCGACGCTCGAGGTCCTGGCCGAGACCGGCGTCTTCGTCGAGGACCGCGAAGCCCGCGCCCTCTTCCGCGGCGCGGGCTGTGAGGTCGACGAAGAGCGCCGCATCGTCCGTGTCCCTCCTTACGTGGTCGAGGCCGCGGTGCGCAGCGCGCCCTCGACGCTGGTGCTCGCTGCCCGCGACCCGGCCAACGACTTCGTCATGGGGCCGGGTCGCGTCGGCTTCACCAACTTCGGCGAGGGCATCAAGATCGTCGACGTCGAGACGGGGGAGGTGCGCGAACCGACGAAGAAGGACGTCGGGGAGTCCGCCCGCGTCGTCGACGCGTTGCCCGAGGTCGACGTCTACGAACGCGCGATCGGCGCCCACGAGGTGCCCCAAGAGGTCGTCCAGCTCCACAACGCCGAGGCCGCGTTCACGAACACGAGCAAGCACATCTTCATGGGCCCGGGCAACGGCGAGCTGCTGCGGCGTATCGTCGACATGGGGGCGGCGGTCGCCGGCGGCATGGCCGCCTTCCTCCGCCGCCCGCTGATCTCGTTCATCACCTGCCCGGTCAGCCCCCTGAAGCTGGTCCAGGACACCTGCGAGATCATCATGGGGGCGGCGCGCACCGGCACGGCCGTGAACGTGTTGTCCATGGCCATGGCCGGCGGCTCGTCGCCCGTCACCCTCGCCGGGACGCTGGTCACCCACAACGCCGAGGTGCTCGCCGGCGTGACCCTCTCGCAGTTGACGAAGGAGGGCGCGCCCGTCATTTACGGGAGCTCGACCACGGCCATGGACCTGCGTCTCGCGGCCGCGTCCGTGGGCAGCCCCGAATGCGCCCTGATCAACGCCGGCGTCGCCTGCCTGGCGCGCTTCTACCTGTTGCCGAGCTGGGTCGCGGGGGCGTAGGGCGACGGCAAGATCGTGGACGCCCAGTCCGGCCACGAGAAGACGCTCACGGGCCTTCTGCCGGCGTTGGCAGGCGCCAACCTGATCTATGGCCTGGGGATGCTCGAGTCGGGCATGACGATCGATTACGGACAGCTCGTGCTGGACCATGAGTTCGCGCGCTTCATCAAGCAGGCGGTCGGCGGCATCCCGGTGAGCGACGAGACGTTGATGGTCGAGGAGATCAAGAAGGTAGGCGCCTTCGGAGACTTCCTCAGCCTCGACAGCACGATGAAGTACATGCGCGGGCAGTCGCAGCCCAAGTTCATCGACCGTCGCGTCAGGGACGAGTGGGTGGCCGCCGGTTCACTCGACGTGTACCGGCGGGCGGCGGACGAGGCGCGGCGTATCGTCGCCGAGCACCGGCCCCTGCCGCTCGGCGACGGCGTCGCGGACGAGCTGCGTCGCATCGTCGCGGAGAGCGAGCGGGAGCTCGCCGTCGGCTGACCGGGTATGGGATCGGGGTCACGGCAGGGGATCCGAGCGGGGTAAGGCGAGGATGAAGAGCTGGGGCTGCCACGTGGATCCGGTGAGACGGGCAAGGACGCGCACACGATCCACGCGGGGCTCAGTGAGACTGCTTCACGCCGGGCACAGTGCGACTGCGGTCGCGGAGCCACGCTGCCCGCTCGCGGACCTCGAGCCACTCGGCCCCCGTCTCACGTCCCTTTTCGTCACCCGCTCGCCTCCCGAGAGGAGAACTGTTCCGGTGCCTGGTCGGTGAGCGGGGCGGCATGAGGTGGGCGGTCTTGGCGGTGCGACGGCGTCGGCGTCACGGAAGCCACGTCGACTTCCGGCGTCGACTTGGGAGGTTCGCTCATCCGTGAGTGGTGCAGTGGCCGGTCAGATCGGCGGCGCGTTTCAGCAACTCCAACGAGATCGACCGTAAGGGAGGCGAGGTGACATGCACTCAGAAGTCCTTTTCCCGTTCTGGTACGGGGGCGTCACGTTCTGCGTGGCGCTGGTGGCCTTCTTACAGTTGAGGAGGTCGTGCAGGCAGTGATCTGTGCGCCGGCACGTCTCTGCTCGCGGGAGGTCGTCCGGTCCAGACATGTGGTTTGCGGTTCTTGAGGCGAGCAGCCCGTATAGCGGGGATGTCGGTTTTGACGTGGCGCGGTAACGGGACCCCGGGAGAAGAGGAATGGATATCGAGTTCATCATCACCGTAGGCATCGCCTTCGTTCTGTTCGCGGTAGTCGGGACCTATGCCGGGAGGAAGGTCAAGACGAAGAGCGACTACTACGTGTACGGCCGTCAGGCTCCTACGATACTGGTCGTCGGCTCGCTCGTGGCCTCTTACCTGAGCACCGTGGCGTTCATGGGCGAGATGGGCTTCGCGTACGACGGTTATGTCATCCCGCTGCTGACCCTGTGCATCATGGCGGGCGGCGGTTACGTCATCGGTTCGCTCTACTTCGGCCGCTACCTCAGGCGGTCCGAGGTCCTGACGATGCCGGAGTACTTCGGGATCAGGTTCGGCTCCCCGGCACTGAGGTTGATCACTGCTCTGATAGTGGTCTTCGGGATCGGTGCTTATCTCATCGCCGTGAACCAGGGGCTCGGGCTCCTCATGGAGGAGTTGTTCGGGATCCCATACGTCGCCGGGATAGCCATCGCCGTCGTCGTCTACGGCAGCTTCACCTTGTACGCGGGGTCGCGCGGCGTCCTTATCACCGACACGATGATGTTCCTCATATTCACGGTGAGCGGCGCATTGGTCGCGCCGTTCGTCTTCTCCAGGGCTGGCGGATGGATGACCGGTCTGGAGAAGCTGGCGACTCTCCCCGAGCGTCCCGGGGCCCTCGACTGGGGTGGTCGTATCGGCGAGGGCGCCGCCTTCAGCAGCCAGGCCAATGCCGTCATCTGGGCGTTCGCGCTGGGGATCGTCTGGTTCCTGGTAGTGGGCACCAGCCCGTGGCAGGTGAGCCGCTACCAGATGGCGCGAAACGAGCACACAGTGGTCCGCTCTGGCCTCTTCGCGATGCTCTCGTATGCCGGGCTGTATGTCTTTCTCCCGTTCGCGGCGGCGACCGTCGCCGTCTTCGATCCCAACATCGAGCCATCGGAGCGCGTGCTCATCAAGCTGGCGTCCGAGCATGAAGTGATACCGCTGTGGTTAGGCACCCTCGTGATCGTCGGGATCTTCTCGGCAGCTCTCTCTTCATGCTCGACGTTTCTGTCCCTCGTCGGCTTTTCGGTTTCCAACGACATCATCCCGTTCATCGAGGAGAAGTGGGGTCGCAAAGGGGCCGGGGAGGCCTTCTCCGACAAGAAGGCCCTCGCCATCGCCCGTGCCGCCATGCTTGGGGTTGCAGCCGTTGCGTTCCTTCTCACGATCAAGCCGGCGCCGGCGATCCTGTGGATCGGGTACTTCGCGGCGACGATATTCGCCTGCGCCTGGGGTATCCTCGCCTTTGCCAGCGTCCATTGGGCAAGGGTGACCCGCGCAGGGGCGATCGCCTCGGTACTTGCCGGGGTGCTCTCCCTGCTGCTGGTCGAGGCCCTGATCACCTGGGGCGGTCTGGTGTTGCCGTTCTGGCTCGACCCGGCGTTCATCGGTATCGGGAGCTCTGTGGCGGGACTCGTCATAGGCTCGCTTCTCACCAGGCCGACCGAGAGCGAGCTGGACTATCGGACGCGTCTTCTCACGCCCACGGAGATCTCTCTGGAGAGGGCGCCTCGACATGAGTACGTGTTCTCACGCAATCTGGCCCTGTTCGCCATGGGCGCCGGGGTGCTTTTCACGATCGTGCTGCTAGGCTGGTACTATGTTGCCTATAGCAACGCTGTGTGAGTCGGTACAGTGATGGTTCGTGGGACGCCCCCTCCTCCCGCCCGGGAGGAGGGGGCGTCCCACGTCTGCGGCGACGTCGACGGCACAGGGGGCGTCCCACGTCTGCGGCGACGTCGACGGCACAGGGGGCGTCCCACGTCTGCGGCGACGTCGACGGCACAGGGCGCGGTCAGCAGGCGCGACCGCGGCTGCTGTCGCGTCGCCGAGCTTGAAGGCCCTCACGGGTCGCTCGCCCTCACGGGTCGCTTTCGAGCATGGTTCCCGTGCGGGTGCTGTCGCTCGCCTTGCGCCCATACCGGGCGCGCGCGTAGAATCGCTGCACGATGCGTCACGATGCGACACACGAGTCCAGTCGGGAGAGCCACATTGAGGTACGCGCCCGCGACCTCGCTCTTCTCGACGGCGACCTCGCCCTCGTCGGCGGCCTGCTGCTCCCCCTTCGGGGGGATGCGTAGACACCTGCCGGCCGGCACGGCCACCTTTCACTCAAGCATCGACGCTCCGATCTTCCTGGCGGCCTCGTGTGCCGTCACGGGGAGGGTGAGGGACTCGTGAGCAGTACGCGCTATATCAAGATCTTCGACACGACCCTGCGCGACGGCGAGCAGGCGCCCGGGGCGAGCATGAACCGGGCCGAGAAGCTCGAGGTCGCGCGGCAGCTCGCCAAGCTCAACGTCGACATCATCGAGGCGGGGTTCCCGGTCGCCTCGCCGGACGACTTCGACGCTGTGCGCACGATCGCCAGGGAAGTGAAGGGCACGCGCATCTGCGGGCTGGCGCGGGCGATCGAGAACGACGTGCGTGCCTGTTGGGACGCGGTGAAGGACGCGGAGGCCCCGCGCATCCACACGTTCATCAGCACCAGTCCCGTCCACATGAAGTACCAGCTCCGCAAGACGCCTGACGAGGTCAAGGCCGACACCCGGGCGATGATCGCCCTCTCGGCCGAGCTCGCCCGCCGGCATCCCGAGGCCGATGTCGAGTTCAGCGCCATGGACGCCAGCCGGTCCGAGCCCGAGTTCCTCGCCGAGGTCATCGGGATCGCCATCGAGGAGGGGGCGACGACCGTTAACATCCCCGACACGGTGGGCTATGCGCAGCCGCTCGAGTTCGGCGACTTCATCCGTGAGCTTTACCGGCTCTGCCCGGCGCTCAATGACGTGACCGTGAGCTGTCACTGTCACGACGACCTCGGGCTTGCCGTCGCCAACTCGCTGGCCGCGGTCCGCGCCGGCGCGACGCAGGTCGAGTGCGCCGTCAACGGTATCGGCGAACGCGCCGGCAACGCCTCTCTCGAAGAGGTCGTCATGGCGATCCGCACGCGCGGTGACTACTTCGACGCCGTCACCGGGGTGAAGACCGAAGAGATCGCCCGGACCAGTCGGCTGGTGTCGGCGGTGACCGGCTACGTGGTGCAGCCGAACAAGGCGATCGTCGGCCGCAACGCCTTCGCCCACGAATCGGGCATCCACCAGGACGGCATCCTCAAGGAGGCCTCGACCTTCGAGATCATGCGCGCCGCCGACGTGGGTGTGACGGAGAGCGACCTGGTACTCGGCAAGCACAGCGGTCGGCATGCGCTCCGCGCCCGTCTGGCCGAGCTCGGCCACGAGCTCACGGACGAGGAGCTCGACGAGGCCTTCCGGCGCTTCAAGGAGATCGCCGACAAGAAGAAGGAGGTCACGGTCGTCGACCTCGAGGCCCTGGTCGGCGAGGAGATCCGCGAGCGGCAGGACCACTTCACGCTGCGTAGCTTCGTGACCCAGTCAGGTTCGGTGATCATCCCGACCTCGCAGGTCGAGGTCGACGTGCGCGGCAAGACGCGCCGAGGCAAGAGCTTCTCCAACGGAAGCGTCGAGTCGGTGTTCAAGGCGATCGACAATGCGGTCCGCATGAGGGGCAGCCTGGCCGACTATCAGGTGCGCGCCATCTCCGAGGGCAAGGACGCTCTCGCCGAAGTGCGGGTCGCGGTCGTCATCGGCGGCGAGACCTACTCCGGCCAGGCGGTGAGCTTCGACGTGATGGAGGCCTCGGCCAAGGCCTACGTGAGGGCGCTCAACAACGCCGCCGCGGCCCGGGACCGCGAGCGCCCCGAGGCGCGCGCGGCGACGACCGTGAGGGGACGCTGATGGGTCAGACGGTCACCGAGAAGATCATCGCCCGCGCGGCGGGGCTCGAGGCGGTGCGGGCCGGCGAGATCGTCGAGGCGCGGGTCGACCTGGCGCTGGCCAACGACGTCACCGCGCCGTTGGCCATCGCCGAGTTCGAGGACGCCGGGTTCGACAAGGTGTCCGACCCGGCGCGCATCGTCCTCGTGCCCGACCACTTCACGCCCAACAAGGACATCAAGACGGCCGGTCAGGTGAAGAAGGTGCGCGAGTTCGCGCGCAAGCACGGCATCGCGCACTTCTTCGAGACCGGCCGAGCCGGGATCGAGCACGTGATCCTCCCCGACATGGGCCTGGTCGCCCCCGGCGACCTCGTCATCGGCGCCGACTCGCACACCTGCACCTACGGCGCCGTCGCCGCCTTCAGCACCGGCGTCGGCTCCACCGACTTCGCCGCCGCCATGGCCTGGGGCCGCGTCTGGTTGCGCGTGCCCCAGACGATCAAGTTCGTGTATCACGGTCGTCCCGGCCGCCACGTCGTCGGCAAGGACCTGATGTTGCACACGATCGGCATGGTCGGCGTCGACGGCGCCCTCTACAAGGCGATGGAGTTCGCCGGCGAGGCGATCGAAGACCTGCCCATCGACGGGCGGTTCACGATGTGCAACATGGCGATCGAGGCCGGCGGCAAGAGCGGCATCGTCGGCTTCGAC
>Ga0116186_1003018_pt1 | contig 14688 bp, 12 predicted proteins | sample AD_JPNNA4_MetaG_FD_89806 | JGI IMG/M metagenome (GOLD analysis project Ga0116186, IMG submission 89806) | Active sludge microbial communities of municipal wastewater-treating anaerobic digesters from Japan - AD_JPNNA4_MetaG | ecosystem: Engineered > Bioreactor > Anaerobic > Digestate | place...
CAGTGGGTCTTCCTCCAGCTCTTCAAGCGCGGGCTCGCCTACGAGGCTGAGACGCCGATCAATTGGTGCCCCTCGTGCAAGACCGGCCTCGCCAACGAGGAGGTCAAGGATGGCAAGTGCGACCGCTGCGGCACGCAGACCGTGCGCAAGAACATCCGCCAGTGGATACTCAAGATCACCGAGTACGCCGAGCGGCTGCTCGCCGACCTTGACGGGCTCGACTGGCCCGAGTCCGTAAAGCTGATGCAGCGAAACTGGATCGGCAAGAGCGAGGGCGCCGAGGTCGTCTTTAAGATCGACGCGGACTCCCCCGGCGCCGGCGAGGAGATCCTGATCTACACGACGCGGGCCGACACGCTTTTCGGCGCGACCTACATGGTCCTCTCACCCGAGCACCCGCTCGTCGGCAAGATCACGAGCGCGGCCCAGAAGGCGGCCGTCGCCTCCTACGTCGAGGCGGCCGCGAAGAAAAGCGACCTCGAGCGAACCGACCTCGCGAAGGAGAAGACCGGCGTCCCGACCGGCTCCTACGCGATCAACCCCGTGAACGGAAAGAAGATACCGATCTGGATTTCCGACTACGTCCTCATCTCGTACGGGACCGGCGCGATCATGGCCGTTCCCGCGCACGACGAGCGCGACTGGGACTTCGCCAAGCAGTTTGACCTCCCCATCATCCAGGTCGTCGCGAGCGAGGCCGAGTGGGCGGAGAAGGGCCCGAACGGCGACTACTCGGGCGTTCCGGCCGAGTGCACCCCGGCCGACGGGCACGCCGTCAACTCGCCCGGCTTCGTCGGCCTCGGCACGCAGGAATGCATCGACAAGATGATCGCCTGGCTGGGAGAGAAGGGCATCGGCCGCAAGGCCGTCAACTACAAGCTCCGCGACTGGGTGTTCAGCCGCCAGCGCTACTGGGGCGAGCCGATCCCGCTCGTCCACTGCCCGTCGTGCGGCATCGTCCCCCTCGACGAGAAAGACCTCCCGCTCAAGCTCCCCGAGGTCGAGAGCTACCAGCCCACGGGTACCGGCGAGAGCCCGCTCGCCGGGATCGACGCGTGGGTCAACTGCTCCTGCCCGAAATGCGGCGGGAAGGCGAAGCGCGAGACGAACACCATGCCGCAGTGGGCGGGATCCTGCTGGTACTACATCCGCTACCTCGACCCGAAGAACAAGGCCGCGTTCGCCGACAAGGCGAAGATCGACTACTGGCTCCCCGTCGACCTCTACGTCGGTGGCGCCGAGCACGCCGTGCTCCACCTCCTCTACGCCCGCTTCTGGCACAAGGTCCTATTCGACCTCGGCCTCGTGAACTCGAAGGAGCCCTTCCAGCGGCTCATCAACCAGGGGATGATCACGAGCTACGCCTACCAGCGGAAGAACAAGACCCTCGTCCCCGTCGACGAGGTACGCGAGGTCCCGGGCTCGAGCGACGAATTCGAGGAGATCGCGACCGGCGAGCGCCTCGAGCGGGTCATCGCGAAGATGTCCAAGTCGCTCAAGAACGTCATCAACCCCGACGACGTGATTCGCGACTTCGGGGCCGACAGCTGCCGCCTGTACGAGATGTTCATGGGGCCGCTCGAGGTCTCGAAGCCCTGGAGCACGCAGGGGCTCATCGGCGTAAGCCGCTTCCTAGAGCGCGTCTGGGCATTATCAGAGAAGCCGATGACGGCAGGCCCGCGCGACGACCTCTCGACGCCCGAGGCGGCCGAGCTTTCCAAGCTCCTCCACAAGACGATCAAGAAGGTGACCGACGACACGGCGACGATCAACTTCAACACCGCGATCAGCCAAATGATGATATTCACGAACGAGCTCACGAAGCGCGAGTCCTTCCCGAAGGCCCTGTGGGCGGACTTCGTGAAGCTCCTTGCGCCCTACGCGCCGCACCTCGGCGAGGAGCTTTGGCAGCGGCTCGGGAACAACAATTCAATCGCCTACGCCGCGTGGCCGACCTTCGACCCCGCGCTCTGCGTCGACGCCACCTGCACGGTTGTCGTCCAGGTGAACGGCAAGATACGCGATAAGTTCGAGGCCGCGGCCGACGCCGACAAAGCCGAGCTCGAGCGCGCGGCGCTCGCGACCGCGGGCGCGGTGAAGTTCATGGAAGGCAAGGCACCCAAGAAAGTGATCGTCGTTCCCGGGAAGCTCGTCAACATCGTGGTGTAAAGGCCGCTGGGTACCAGCCGGCCTTTACGACCGAACCCACACGCGCTCGGCGATCGGCATGAAGTCCTTCTCGCCGGCGGGCGCCTCGACCGATCCGAAGGGCATCTGGGCGAGGAGCTTCCACGACGAAGGGACTCCCCAGCGCGCGCGCACGGCCTCGTCGACGAGGGGATCGTAGTGCTGAAGGGAGGCGCCGAGCCCCTCGTCCTCGAGCGCCGTCCACACCGCGTACTGAAGCATCCCGTTCGACTCGAGCGACCAGAGCGGAAATTTGTCCGCGTACAGCGCGAACCGCGACCGAAGGGACTCGACGGTCTCCTGATCCTCGAAAAAAAGCACGGTACCATAGCCTGAGTCGAAGGACGCTATCTTCGCCTCGGTCTTCGGGAACTCGGCGGGCGGCACGAGGGGCTTAAGCGCGCTCCGAACCATTCCCCAAAACGCCGAACTTTCCTCGCCGAAGAGGACCAGCGCCCGCGCGCTTTGCGAGTTAAACGGCGAGGGCACGTGCGTCGCCGCGTGCTTTACTATCTCGGCGACCCGCTCGCTCTTCACGACCTCGCGCTTCCCGATCGCGTATATACTCCGTCTCCGCTCTATCGCGTCTTTAAATGTGCTATTCATTTCGCGTCTCCTTATCGATGTATTCGTACGACTAAGATACATCTTTTGTTAGCCATAGGCAACTTCCGCGCGCAGGGAGAACGGAGTCGCTTGAACGTCGGGATTGAAGACGGCTTACCTAAAAAGCGAAATCGGCCCGGCCTCCCGGGGACTCCGAAGGCCACCCTCCGTGATCTTCAGTTCGGGGAAAACGTCCATCGCGAGATACGAGAGGGTCTCGAAGGGATATCGAAACACGCAGCCGAGCGCGGCGGCCGAGCGCGCGAGGCCCTCGACGCGGCCGACGGTCTCGGGCACAGTCATAGTCCCGACGAGGCCGGCTATCGCGAGCTCGAGCTCGGCGACCACCGAGTCGGCGTCGGCGCACACCATGCCACCGCGCGCCTCGACGACGCGGTTCACCGCCCGCACGATCGAGCGGTCGTCCGAGCCGACGGCGAGGATATGGTGCCGGTCATGGGAGACGCTCGTCGCGATGGCTCCCCTTCTGAGGCCGAACCCGCGGACGAACGCGACGATGGGCCGCGAGGGCACGTATCGGTTTAGGAGCACGAGCTTCAGGATGTCCCGATCGAGGTCCGCGACCGCGAAGGCGCCCTCCGTGCGCGGAGCCCGCTCGGAGAGCCCGGTGATGTGCTCGCCGTCGTAGGCCTCGATCACCCGAAGGAGGCCGGGCCGCACGGGAACGGAAAGGTCGCCCTCCCCGATAGGGGCGCTCCCCATCGCGACGATCGGCGGGAAGCGGCGGTCGCCGACGCATACCGCCGTCCCATCGTAGACCCGCTCGCCCCCGACGTAGACCTCGCGGACGCCCATCGTCTCGGGGCCATCGACGCAGAGGAAATCCGCGCTGTCGCCGGGCCTGACGAGCCCGAGGGGAATTCGATAATGCTCGACCGGGTTCACCGACGCGGAGCGGACGACGTCGTAGACGGAGTTGTCCGCGGCGAGCGCGCGCCGCACCGAGTCCGCGATGTACCCGCCGGCAAGGAAGCGCGGATCGGGCCCGTCCGAGCAGAGCATCGCGCGATCGGGATGACTCGATATGAGCGGAAGGAGGGCGTCGCCGTTCCCCCTGACGCCAAACCGAATTTGCACCGATATCCCGGCATCGGCCTTCGCGCGCGCGTCCTCGAGGGAAACGCACTCGTGGTCGGTGGAGATTCCGGCGCGTGCGAGGGCAAGGAGGTTCTCGCCCGATATGCCGGGGGCGTGCCCGTCGATCGGCTTCCCGCGCGCGAGCGCGAGGCGGATCGCGGGGAGGGCCGAGGACGTCCCCAGGATGACGCCGGGAAAGTCCATTACCTCCGACAGGTGCGTGATCATCGGCCGATCCAGCAAGAACTCGATCTCGGCGAGCGAGAGGCCCGCCGACGAGGGGGCGCCGCAGGCGAAGCGAAAAGGCATGCCAGCAAAATGATCGTGGAAGAAGGCGAGCCCCTCAGACCCGAGGACGTTCGCGATCTCGTGGGGATCGATCACGGCCGCCGCGACGCCGTTTGCGAGCGCGGCGCGCGCGTACTCGATCGGCGAGACGAGCGTGGCCTCGGGATGGCCGTGCGCGTCGACGAAGCAGGGAACGATGAACGGAAGCTCGCGGCGGGACGCCTCGGGGGCGAGCCGGTCGATCGAGGCGATGGCTCCATCGATGACCCGTATGGAAGCGGGATAGGTCTCGCGGGCGAAGGGATCGACGACGAACCCTTCCTTGGTGAAAGAAGCACGATGCATACGCTAAAGTATAGTTCCGAAGACCGCGCGGCGCAACGTCCACTTGCCCGCCCGTGGGGTTTTCGCTACACTGTCCCGACCATGAACACCATCGATTTACGGAGCGACACGGTCACCTGGCCGACGGACGCCATGCGCCAGGCAATGGCCGTAGCCGCCGTCGGCGACGACGTCTACGGGGACGACCCTACCGTGCGCGAGCTCGAGACCTACGCGGCGAGCCTCGCCGGAAAGGAAGCTGCCCTCTTCGTCCCCTCGGGCACATTCGGCAACCAACTCGCCCTTTTCACCCACTGCCCGCGCGGCTCCGAGGTAATCCTCGACGAGCAATGCCATATCGTCCAGCACGAGGCGGGGGCCTCGAGCGTGATCGCGGGCGTCCAGCTTCGGACCCTAGACCTCGCGGGCGAGACGATCTCGGCCGAGGCCATCCTCCCTCGCGTGCGCTCGGGCGACGACATCCACGAACCCCGCACGAGCCTCGTCTGCGTCGAGAACGCCCACTCGAACGGGAAGGTTATTCCCCTAGCGGCGATGGAGTCCGTTCGACGCGCCGCGGACCGAGCGCACCTTCCCATCCACCTCGACGGGGCGCGCGTCTTCAACGCGGCCGTCGCGCTCGGCGTCCAGGCGAAGGATATCACCCAATACGTCGACTCGGTGATGTTCTGCCTGTCGAAAGGCCTCTGCGCGCCGGTCGGCTCGATCCTGGCGGGAACCCGCCGCTTCATCGACGACGCGAGGAGGAAGCGCAAGCTAATGGGCGGCGGCCTCAGGCAGGCGGGGATACTCGCGGCCGCGGGGCTCGTCGCGCTCAAGGACATGCGGCCTCGCCTCGACGAGGACCACGAGAACGCGCGCATTCTCGCGCAGCGAATCGCCGCGATCCCGGGGATGCGCGTCGACCTCGCGTCTGTCCAGATAAACATGGTATACTTCACCCACGAGCGCGCAGGCTCGATCGATCCCGAGGCCTTCGTCGATTTCATGCGAGGCAAGGGAGTCCTGATCAACCCGCCCGGCGCCGACGGGGCATACCGCCTCGTGACCCATTACTGGATCACGAGGGAGCGGGTCGAGGCGGTCGCAAAGGCGATCGCCGACTTCTTCGCGTAAGGGGCTAAGATGGGAACGGAAACGGCCGGAAGGACAAATCTCGTGCGACTCGCCGCGCTCATCGCGCTCGTCGGCAACGCCGCCCTCGCGGTCTCCAAGTTGGCCGTCGGGGCGATCGGCGGAAGCCTCGCCGTTCTCGGCGACGGCATCGATTCATCGACGGACGTCGCCATCGCCGCGATGACGCTCGCGGTCGCCTTCGTGATCGACCGTCCCGGGGACAAGGGCCATCCGTGGGGTCACCATAAGGCGGAGACGGTCGCGACCATCGCGCTCGCCTTCGTCGTCATGCTCGCCGGATTCCAACTCGCCGCGTCCGCCGTCCATCGACTCCTTTCGCCCGAGGGTGCCTCGCTCCCGGGCGCCGAGGCGCTCGTCGTCACCGTGGCCTCGATCGCGGGAAAGCTCCTGCTCGCGCTTTCGCAGCGCGTCATCGGGAAGCGGGCCGGCAGCGCCATGATCCTGGCGAACGCCAAGAACATGACGAACGACGTCGTGATCTCGGCCTCCGTGCTCGCGGGCCTCGCCGCCTCGATCGCCTTCAAGCTGCCATTCCTCGATCCCGCCATCGCCCTCGCCGTCGGCGCGTGGGTGATGAAGTCCGCGGTCGGCATCTTCATGGACCTCAACGCGGAGCTGATGGACGGGAACGCGAACGATGATCTCTACAAGTCGCTGTTCGACGCGGTCCGGTCCGTGCCGGGCGCGGGAAACCCCCACCGCGCGCGGATACGCAAGATGGCGAGCGTGCTGGACATCGACTTGGACATCGAGGTGGACGGGAAGCTTTCGGTGCGCGAGGCGCACGAGATCGCCGGCGAGGTCGAGCGCGCGATCAGGCGCTCGATCAACGACGTCTACGACATCATGGTGCACGTCGAGCCCGCCGGCCGCGGCGAGCACGGCGAGCAGTACGGCCTCACGGCGCGGGACGTGCAGTAGGGCCCGAGGCGAGCCAGGCGTCGACGAACTCGATCATCCACTGCTGCACCCCGCCGAACCATCGGTCCTGCAGGGCGACGGCTTCCTTCCCCACGTAGCGAAAGTGCCAGCACTCCCATCGATACCCAGTGACCCCTTCGTACCCGTCCGGGAACGAGAGCGACCACCCCCACGCGCCGGCGTTGGCGGCGAGCCAGCGGCCAGCGCGCGTCAGGGCGAAGTCGTCCGTGATGGAGCCGAAATCGACGGCCGTGCCGAGCTGGTGCTGGCTCGCGCCGGGGGGAGCGGACTCCCGGTCGGCGGCCGCCTTCCCGAGCTCGCGGACGTTTCGGTCATAGAGCTTTTCTTGGTACTCGAAGGAGCGGAACGACGAGCTCGCGACGAGGGTCACCCCGTCGGCCCGTGCGGCGCGCGCCATCTCGTCGAGCGCGCGCTCTGCGGGCGCGCGAAGGGCAAGGCCATCGCGACCGGGAAGGTACGAGCGACCCTTGGCGAGCGGCACGAGGTCGTCGGGCTTATATCCCGCGCCGAGGCGGCGCGCCTTGTCGACGCGCACGAGAAGGCCGTCGCGGTCCGACGCGATGGCGGCGGAAAGGTCGCGAACGAAGGCGTCGCGGTCGGAACGGATGGCGGCGGCCATTTCCGCGGGAAGGGATGGCACGGCGGCTATGGCGGCCTCGACGCGCCGGGCGTCGGGAGAGCCGGCGGCGCAGGCCGCGGCGGCCGCGGCCAGGGCGACGCAGAGAACGGCCCGCCTCACGACGCGAAGTCCTTCACGGTCCAGCCGCGGCGCCGCGCGACGCGGGCAAGCCTGCCGTCGGGGTTCGCGGCGACGGGCCGGCCGACCAGCTCGAGAAGCGGGAGGTCGTGCACGCTGTCGGTGTAGAACGAGCAGGACTGGAGGTCGATCCCGGCGCGCGAGGCGTAGTCGCGGATGATACTGCACTTATTCCGCGAGAACACGGGCACGCCGACGAGCTTTCCGTCGAATCGTCCCTCGCGGTCGTACGCGAACTGGGTCGACACGATCTCGGCGGCGCTGACCCCGAGGTCGAGCGCGAGCGGGTACACGGCCTCGAAGGGAGCCGAGGTCGCCAAGATGACGCGTACCCCCTCCTTCCGGAGGGCATCGATCTCGCGCCGCGCGCCGGGATACACGGTCCCGCGAAGGGCGCGCCGGTACGCGACGCGACCAACCTCCTCGAGGTCGGCGCGGCTGATCCCGCGAAGGCGCGGAAGGCTTCGCTTATAGAGCGCGTCCATGCTGACGCTGAACGCTCGATAGAGAACGAAGAGGACGGGCGCGGCGAGGAGGTACCAGGGCTTAACGATCCCGCGCCTGACGCACTCGACGATGAACGGCACGGTTGACGCCCCCCTGATGATGGTGTGGTCGACGTCGAAAAAGGCTATCGTTTCCCGGCGCATGATTTCAAAGGATAATCGTTATCTCGCTCTTGAACAAGCCCTTGCGAAACACGAGGCGCCTCGAAAGGTTGCGGCACATGCGGAGCCCGAGCCCGCGGTACCTGCCCGACTCAGCGTCGTAGTGCGGCCTTGCGTGGAGGTTCCCGCGCAGCGCCTCGCCGAAATTCGTCGTTGGGTAGCGGAAGCGTATTCTGGGCTCGGGCGCCTCGTCGACGACGACCTCGACGGAGTAGCGGCCGAAGGCCTTGCCGTGCGATATGATGTTATCGAAGCACTCGACAGCCACGAGCGTGGCGCGCCGGTACACGTCGTCGTCGGGGAATTCGCAGCACGCGATGAAATCCTCGAGCAACTGGATATTCGCGTAGTCGGGCCTCAGCTTGATCCGGCAACGCCTGTCGGCCACGGGACTACAGGACTTCGGTGAGCGAATAAATAACGGTGAACATCTCGCTGAAACCGGTCGACTCGATCGCGAGGCGCACGACCTCCGACGGCTTCATGACGTAGAGCTTAAAGCCCATCTCCTCGCCGTCGTCGACGGCGGCCATCAGAACGCCAGCCCGGACGACGAGAGGTTGGTGACGCGGGAGAGGTCAAGCACGAGGTTCGTCTGCTTGATCAGGGAATACACCTTCTGCTGGAACTCGGTGTAGGTGTACGAGTTAATCGTCCCCGCCACCTCGAGAAGGGCGTAGTTTGAGCCGCGCTTCTCGACGATCGATATGTTCTCCATTGAGTCCCCCTTACTTGCTCAGGTACTTGAAGACGAGGACGGTGATGTCGTCCTCGAGCTCCCGCGAGACGAAGCCGGATAGGCTTTCGCACACGAACCGCGCGATGCGCCCGGCGGGGTACGTTCGGTTATCCATCAGGAGCCGCTGGACCCGGTCCTTCCCGAATCGCTCGCCGCGGAGGTTCGTCGAGTCCACGAGGCCGTCGGTCGTCAAAAGCAGGATATCCTGCGGGTTCAGCGCGATCTTCTTGACCTTAAGGTACCGACTCACGTCCCGGACGAACCCGAGCACGCGTCCCTCGCCCTGTATCTCGATCGCGTTGTTGTAGGCCGCGGTGTAGAGCAGCATGACGGGGATGCCGCAGTTGAAGTAATAGAGCGTGTTCGCGGTGAAGTCGATGAGGCCGAAGACGCCGGCGAAGAAGGTGCCCTTCGGCAGGTTGTTCTTGATGAAGCCGTTCACCTTCACGACGAGCTGCTTGAAGTCGCCCGTCTCCGTGAGGAAGGTCCGGATGACGGACTTGAGGATGACCATCGACATGCTGGCGTTGAGTCCCTTGCCTGAGACGTCGCCCATGACGAAGAGGTACTTGTCGTCGGCGAGCTTGATGAAGTCGATGAAGTCGCCGCCGAGCTTGCGCGCCGATTGGGTGATGAAGTCGACGTCGACCTTGGGATGCGCGATTCGGTCGATGCTCTCCTGGATCGACGTGATGATCTGCCCCGAGAACTCTATCTCGCGGTCGACGGTCAGGACGACCGACTCGTTCGCGATGTTCTTGAGGTAGTACATGACGAGGAAGAAGTTCGAGTAGAGCTTCGAGAGGACGGCGAAGTCGTACTCGGTATAGTCGGCGCCGCGCTTCTTCGGGCCGAGCATGATGAGCCCGACGACCCGGCGCCCCTCTCGGATCAGGATGAACGCGTCCGCCTGCCCCGCGTCGAAGACCTTCATGAGGTCCGCCTTCTCGTCGGCGTATATGTGGTTCGTGATGACCTGGGTCTTCATCACGACCGAGTCGTTTCGGTTAAGGAGGAACTCGATGCCCGGGTCGTCGATGGCGATGGACGCCTTGGAGCCGGTCGTCGAGTGCACGGTCGCGAGCGTTCCCTTGTCGTCCGAGACCAGGATCTGGACGGACGCGCACTCGACGTACTGGTCGAGGAGGGCGACGGTCTTCTCGACGACCTCGTTCCCGCCGGCGGTGTAGTCGATGGAGTCGAGGCCGGACTCGAGGTCGGCGGCGTAGTCGGAGCCCACGCGGACGTACCTGCGGAGCCTCGACGACGCGCGCGAGCGCACGGCGAGGAGGGCCACCGCCACGGCGACCAGGCAGACGATCACGAGGAGCGGCGCGCTGACGATCTCCATCAGCGCGGCAGTCACGAGGGCGGCGAGGAGGCTGAAGATCAGGGTGAGCACGGCGAAGTTGATGACGGACGCGATGATGAGCGAGCGGTCGTAGATGGTCGTCATCGAGACGGACTGGTACACGAGGACCAGCATCAGGGCGGCGCCGAACGGGACGAGGGGCAGCGCCCAGAAGAACGTGTGGGAGAAGCGCCAAAGGAGGTAGGTGACCCCGATGCCGACCGCGAGGGAAAGGGCCACGAAGAGCAGCCGCTGCCGGTAGATCCTGCTGCGCAGGCGGGCGGCGCGGACGATCAGCGACAGGATGGTGAACGCGGGGATGCCCACCGCGAAAACGCCGACGAACGCCGAGAGGCCATCGATCCCGCCCGGCAGCGCGCGGGACGAGAACGCGAAGCCGGCCTCGCGGGTCCAGGACACGGGACCGACGCCGGCGAACGAGGCATAGAGGCCGGCGAGGAAGAGGACCATGCCCACCGTCGAGGCGAGCTTGCTCTTGACGTTGTACGGGATCATCAGCGCGTATCGCGCGAGGAAGAGCGAAAGGAGCGAGCCGCAGGCAAGGGCCGCGCGGAAGGAGATCAGCGCGATCCACGGGTTGTCCGTGTACAGGAGGTGCGCTGTGAGCGCGACGAAAAGGGTCGCGAATGCCGAGACCATCGTCAGGCCTATGAACGTCCCGCCGTCCTTCTCCCCACGCGCGTCCAGGTAGTACGAGAACAGGAAGAGGAAGACGGACAGAATGTAACTGAATACGAGCAGGTTCATGCTTACTCCCCTATCTTGGCGACGAGCATGGTCACGTCGTCGCGGAGTTTCTTGTCGCCGTTGTACGAAAGCACAAGGTCGGCTATGTCGTCGATGAAGTGCTGGGCGCCCTTGTGCGCGCTGTTCCTGATCGTGTCCAGGTAGAGCTCGGTGTCGCCGAGCTCGACGCCGGAATCGTCCATCACCTCGGACACGCCGTCGGAGGCCATCAGCACCACGTCGCCGCGGTACAGCGGGGCTTCCTCCTGCGCGATCTCGTCGAGATCGATGATCCCGACGAGGCTGCAGGTCGACTGAAGCGGCTTGATCTTATAGCCGCCCGGTCCCCGGGTGATTATCAGCGGGTCCGCCATCGACGCGTTGACGTATCGGATGCGCATCGCCTTCGTGTCGACGATGCCGATGAAGAGGACGGTATACTTGTCCTGGAGGTGCATCGACTTGATGGCGGTGTCGATCGCCCGGATCATCCCGGGCAGGTCTTCCTTGTTCTCGATGATCTTAACGGTGTTGACGACGACGCCCATGACCAGGGCCGCCGCGAGACCCTTGCCCGAGACGTCGCCGAGGAGGAAGCAGGTGCGGTGCTCGTCGAGCGGGATGACGTCGTAATAGTCGCCGGAGACGTTGACGAGGGGGCGAAAGTACGCGGCGATATCGAGCCTCGGGACGGTCGGCATGCGCGCGGGGAGGAAGGACATCTGGGTCTGCGCGACCATGTCCCATTCCTTCGCGAGTTCCGCGATTGCCGTGAGCTTGGTGATCGTCTTCGTGCGTTTCTGGAAGCTCGCGAACTCGTGCAGCATCGTCGAGAAGACCTCCTCCTCGAAGACCAGCATGTATCGGCACATCACGTAGAGGTGCAGCTTCCCGTTTACGAGGAAGAAGCCGCGCGCGTCCTTGAAGCCGGAGACGAGCCCGAGGTTTTCGTCGATCAGGTAGAAGCCGTCGCTCCAGGTCTGGGGGAAATTCCGGCAGAGGACCTCGAGGGTCTCGGGATCGGTCGCGATGCGCGTCGAGCTGTTGTAGATGACGTACTCGTTCTCGGCGTTCACGTAGAGGACGGAACAGTCCGCCTCCCGCTCGAGCACGGACTGCGCCGCGTCGATGAAGTCCTCGACGGTGTACGAGAAGCGGAGCCGGTCGACGAAGCGCATCATGAGCCGGGAATGGCTCACCTGGAAGACGCGGTTTTCGAGGCGCGCCCATACCTCGCGCGTGATGAGGGAGGACGCGAGGACGGCGAGGGCGAAGGTGACGGCCGCCGAGACGAATCGCCCCGGAAGGGTAAACTCCGGCATGATGATGAACATGAACAAGGAGAAGACGATACCGACGAAACCGTCGATGGCGAGCTTCGCGAGCCGCTTTTGGGACTGAATCATCCTAACGCACCTCTTGCACGAGAGAAATGCCGCGCCCGCGGGGAGCGGGCACGCCCCCTGCCGCGGAATGCGGGTTCATACTATAGTAGCATAAAAATGGGTCTTTGAGCGAAAAAAACGTCCTACTCGTGTAGGTCGGCGAGGGCGATCGGGGTTGGGTGCGCGTTTTCCCCCTCGAGCTTGGCGACCCCTCAAGGAGGCTGCGGGCCTTGGAGGAAAGACGGGTCGGCACCTGCACGACGATCTTGATGTAGAGATCGCCTTTCTTACCGCCCGCGACGGGCACGCCTTCCTCGCGAACGCGCAGTAGCTTGCCGTTTTGGGTCCCGGCCGGGATCTTGAGCTTGATTTGCCTCTCGTCGAGGGTAGAGACGGTGATTTCGGCTCCCAGGGTAGCCTGGGTGATCGATATCGGCACGGCGCAATAGAGATCGGCCCCGGAGCGCTCATAGTAGGCGTGGGGCTTCACGCGGATGAAGACGTACAGGTCGCCGTAGCCGCCGCCGTTCGTGCCGGCGTCGCCTTGGCGCGGTATGGCGATGCGCTTCCCGTCCTCGACCCCGGCGGGGATGGTGACCAATATCTTTTGGCGTTTCTTTTGCACTCCGCTTCCGCCGCACTCGCGGCAGGGGTTTTCGATGATCGTGCCCTCGCCGTGACAGGTCGGGCAAGGCGAGGCTATCGAGAAGAAGCCGGAGCTGTGCCGGACTTGCCCCGAGCCCTGGCAGGTCGCGCAGGTGCGGCGGCCGGAGCCGCCCGAGGCGCCGGTTCCCTTACAGGCGGCGCACTGCTCGTTCCGCGAGTACTGTATCTCGGCCTTGGTCCCGTAGACCGCGTCCTGGAAATTAATCTGAAGATCGTAGCGGAGGCTCGAGCCCTGCGCGGCGCCGCCGCGGCCACCGGAGCGACGGCGCGATCCGCCGCCCCCGAAAAGGTTTTCGAATATACCGCCGAAATCCCCGAAGATGTCCTCGAAGCCCTGGAAGGCGCTCGGGTCGAATCCCCCCGGGCCGCCCGCGCCCATACCCTCGAGCCCGGCGAAGCCGTACTGGTCGTAGGCCTGCCGCTTTTGGTCGTCCGATAGGACCTCGTAGGCCTCGGTGGCTTCCTTGAAGCGTTCCTCGGCCTCTTTGTTCCCCGGGTTCTTGTCGGGATGATACTGGATGGCGAGCTTTCGGTAGCCCTTCTTTATGTCGTCCTTGGACGCGCCTTTGGGGACGCCCAATACCTCGTAATAGTCACGTTTTGTCACGGGAGACTCCAGAATCGGGGCTGTCGGCGCTGGGCGAGCGGGCCGAGGATATCCTTGGCCCGCCCGACTCCGGATGCGCGGTTATTTATTATCGTCGTTTACCACTTCGTAGTCAACGTCGTCGGCTGAGCCCTTCGACGGGCCAGAGCCCGCGGCGCCGGCGCCGGCGTAGCCGTCGGAGGGGCCGGAACCGCCGGCCTCGCCCTGCGCTTGCCCGGCTTGGTTCTTGTACATCTCCTCCGCGATCTTATAGCTCGCCTGCTTAAGCTCCTCGGTCTTCGCCTTGATCGACTCGACGTTTCCGCCCTCGAGCTCGCGCTTCAGGGCCGCGACCGCGTCCTCGATCTTCTGCTTGTCCGCGGCGCCGACCTTGTCGCCAAGGTCCTTAAGGGACTTCTCGGTGGAGTAGATCATCGAGTCGGCCTCGTTCCGCGCCTCGACCTTCTCGCGCTCCGCCTTGTCGGCGGCGGCGTTGGCCTCGGCTTCCTTGACCATCCGGTCGATCTCGCTCTCCGAAAGCCCCGACGAGCTCTCGATGCGGATCTTCTGCTCCTTGCCGGTGCCGAGGTCCTTCGCGGCGACGTGGACGATGCCGTTCGCGTCGATGTCGAAGGTTACCTCGATCTGCGGAACCCCGCGCGGCGCGGGAGGTATGCCGACGAGGTCGAACTTCCCGAGTGTGCGGTTCTGCGTCGCCATCTCGCGCTCGCCCTGAAGGACGTGGATCGACACGGCGGTTTGCCCGTCGGCCGCGGTCGAGAAGACCTGGCTCTTGCGGGTCGGGATCGTGGTATTCCGGTTGATCAGCCGGGTAAAGACGCCGCCCATCGTCTCGATGCCGAGCGAGAGGGGGGTAACGTCGAGGAGCAGGACGTCTTTGACGTCTCCGCCGAGGATGCCGCCCTGGATCGCGGCGCCGACGGCGACGGCTTCGTCGGGGTTAACGCCCTTCGAGCCCTCCTTACCGAACAGCTCCTTGACGATCTGGAGAACCTTGGGCATGCGGGTCGAACCGCCGACGAGGAGGATCTCGTCGATCTGGTCGACGGTAACGCCGGCGTCCTTGATCGCCTTGCGGCAGGGTTCTTTCGTTCGCTCGAAGAGGTCATCGGTCATCTGCTCGAACTTCGCGCGGGAGAGGCTCTTCTGAAGATGCTTCGGGCCC
>Ga0116186_1003024_pt1 | contig 14664 bp, 8 predicted proteins | sample AD_JPNNA4_MetaG_FD_89806 | JGI IMG/M metagenome (GOLD analysis project Ga0116186, IMG submission 89806) | Active sludge microbial communities of municipal wastewater-treating anaerobic digesters from Japan - AD_JPNNA4_MetaG | ecosystem: Engineered > Bioreactor > Anaerobic > Digestate | place...
CGCGGTGTTCTCGCTGTTCCAGGTGTTGCAGGACAGCCGCCTGAATCACCGGGTGGAGGTGACGGAGGGAATCCTCCGGGAGGAGTGCGGAGAAATTTTGAGTAGATTTTTTAAGGAAAAGAGAGTAGAAGCCGCCACGAGGAATGGACGCGAAGGAAGGGATTTATAATAAAATAAAAATGCGGAGAGATGTCTGAGAGGCCGAAGGAGCACGACTGGAAATCGTGTGTACGCCCACAAAGGTGTACCGCGGGTTCGAATCCCGCTCTCTCCGCCATTTTTAAATCGCTGTATTTGACGACTTCGTAGAAAATCCTTTTTGCATAAGCACAAGAGGCATCATATCGCACGGAGAGTTACCGAAGTGGTCGTAACGGGATCGACTCGAAATCGATTTAGGGGCCACAAGCTCCTACGGGGGTTCGAATCCCCCACTCTCCGCCATTCATCTTCCGAAGACAGTCTCGGTCATCAAAAACCCGCTGAAAACAGCGGGTTTTTTCTTGGCGAAGCATCGTTCCCGTTTATTCCCATCTCCTCAAATCGCATTTTCCGGATCTCCTGTAACATCTCCGTCCGTCTCATCCGTCACTTCCTCCGGTGACTAATATAAATCCGGACATATCATGTGCTCCTTAAACCGTTAGCATAATTCCTTGCAAAATCTTCGCGAATGGATATCATTCGTGCCATGAATAAAAAAACATTCCTTCGTTGTGCGCTGCGAATACGTGTCGTCGGCAAAGCCGTTGTCAAATCCCCCCTGAACAAATGGAGAGGCAAATTGAAACATCTGAAGGGGAGACGTAGCGACGACTTGGTCGGGGAGTCCCGCGGGCATGACCACGGGGGTTGAGCTTAGTGGGACCTTCCTTGTCAATTGGGTTGGTCGGTGAATTATCAAATTATCGGCAAATAATCGGAATTTTTGCCGCTAATTTGAACGGTGGGCAGCGGCCAGGAAAGTTCTGATCATTTGTTCTTGGCGCCTGACGATGGACTATAAACCAGATCAAGATACCCGGGTTCTACAGCAGCAGGCAAAAGGTTTGGCAATCATGTGGCTTTGTGTTCCCGTGTAGCGTTCTCTGCCCACGTCCGGCTATCGCCAGATTTCAAATATGTAGGTAAAAAAACAAAGAGACAATTTTACCAATCCTGGGTGATATCTTGATAAAAGGAAAGATATCATGTATGGTTCACGTGATTTTTATCTTTGATTTTATTTGCATACAATAGAGAGAAATGACAAATGCCACGGGCAGTTTACGGAGGTTAAAAAAGAACTTACGTTCGGAGCCTGAACATCTTTCCTGGCAATAGATATTCGCCGAAGAGGAGAAATCGAATGAAGACACTCGCTGATCTTTGCAAACCCAGGGTTTCAGTTTTCGACAAGGCCCGCCTGGACACGGTTTACAATCTGGACGATCTACCCACGATTGATCCTGATGAGTTTCTTTCCGAAAACTTCGTGACCGAAGGCATGCGCGTCCTTCTGACAGAGGCCTTCAATCGCCTGGAAGGGAAAACCACGAGTGCCTCCGGCACGTTCCTGCTCAGCCAGTCCATGGGCGGCGGGAAGACGCATAACCTGATCACCCTGGGTCTTCTGGCGAGGTTCCCGAAGTACCGCAAGCGGGTCATGGCCGATTTCTTCAAGCCTGGAGAGCTGGGCGCGGTAACGGTCGTATCCTTCAGCGGCCGGAAGACCAGCACGCCTTTCGGCATCTGGGGAGAGGTCGCCGAGCAACTCAATCGCAAGGCTGTTTTCAACGAATTCTACAGTCCCCTGAAACCGCCCGATCCAAACAGATGGGTGGAGCTCCTCCGGGGGGAACCGGTGCTCATTCTTCTTGATGAATTGCCTCCCTATTTCGAGGCCGCCCGGGCCGTAGCCGTGGGTGACACCTACCTGGACCGCTTGACGGAGATCGCCCTGGCCAACCTGCTGGTGGCGGTCAACAGCAACAAACTACCCCGGGCCTGTGTGGTCATCACCGACCTGTCCGGCACCGCCTATGCGGGCGGCAGTGCGTCCATTACCCAGGCTCTGCAATCGCTCAGCGATCTGGAGCAGGAGGTCAATCGAAACGTCATCCGGATCGATCCGGTCAAGATCAACACCAACGAAATCTATCACATCCTGCGAACCCGCATCTTTGAGAGAACGCCTTCCGCTTCCGACATCGCAGCGGTGGCCGACGAATACGGCGCCGCCGTGGATAATGCCAAGAAGATGGGACTTTCGGAAGTGTCGCCCGATCAGCTCAAGACGGATATCCGGAACGCATACCCCTTCCACCCGGCGATCCGCGATCTCTATGCACGCTTCAAGGAGAATCGCGGCTTTCAGCAGACCCGAGCCCTGATCCGGATCATGCGGCTCATCGTCTCCCGGCTTTGGAATTCCGGCGCAGTCGCCAAGAAGGGTCTCATCGGTCCCGAGGCCTTCGACCTCCAGGACGCTTCCATGTTGGGTGAGATTCGACAGATCAATGCAGGACTTGAGGTTGCAGTGGCCCGGGACATCGCCGCGGAAGGCGGCAGCGCCCTGGCCCAACAGATCGACGGCGCCTCCTCAACCGACGCTCAGGACATCGCCAAACTGATCTTTCTTTCCTCGCTTTCCACGGCTACGAATCCTGTCCTCGGGCTCAGCCGTTCGGAAATCCTCGGCTGCCTGGCAGCGCCCGGGCGGGATGTGGTCACGCTTCGCGGCGTCTTTGATCGACTCCAAACCGACGCCTGGTATCTCCACGTCTCCCGGGATGGGAAGCTCTTCTTCAAGAACGTCGAGAACCTGAAGGCCAAGGTGGCCACCTACGCCCGCAACAAGCTCCGCGAACAGCGGGAAAAAGAGCTGCGCGAACGTCTCGGCGACATGTTCAAGGTCACGACGCGCGCCGCCTACCAGAAGGTACAGGCTTTGCCGGCCCTGGACCAGGTCCAGCTCCAGGCCGATGCAGTGACGCTAATCGTCTTTCGCCCGGCCGATGATTCCTTTGCGGCCATTGAAGAGTTCTACAAGAACCAGCCCTACAAAAACCGGGTATGCTTCCTGACCGGCGCCGCCAAGGCCTACGACACGGTTCTGGAGCGGGCCGCCGAACTCAGCGCCATCCGCACTATCATCGGCGAGATGGATCAGGATGGTGTCCGGGAGAGCGATCCGCAATACATTGAAGCCACGGAGATCCGGACCAAACTGGAAGGCAGATTTTATCAGGCCTGTCGAGAGACTTTTACTATTCTCTTTTACCCGGCCAAGAACGGCCTCGTGGCGGTGGATCTGGATCCCAAGTATGTCGCCAACGAATACAAAGGGGAAGAACAGGTCCTGGCCGCCCTCAAGGAATGCTACAAATATACGACCGAAATCGCGCCCGACGGCAATTTCCGGAATCGTGTGGAAAGCAAGCTCTGGCCGGAAAACACCAGGGAGGTCGCCTGGAGCGACATCCGCAAACGCGCCGCCTCCGACCCAGCCTGGGTCTGGCATCACCCCGATGCCCTCGACCAACTGAAGGACGAACTGGTCAAAAGGGATCTCTGGCGGGAGATGATGGGGTACATCACGCGGGGTCCCTTTGAAAAGCCGGTCACCTCCGTCCAGATTCAGGTTTTGAACCGCGATTCCGAATCAGGTTTGGCGACGCTGCGCATCCGGCCCATTAACGGCGATACGGTCTTCATGGAAACGAAAAGTGTTGCCACAACCTCTTCCAGAAAACTGGAAGACTACGACATCAAGACCAAGGCACTGAAACTCTCTTTCCTCTGCGTTGACTCCACGAACGAGCATACCACGGGCGAGCCGGTTGCCTGGGCCAATACGATTATCGTCAAGCACCGCTTTTACCAGGAGGGAACGAAGCGCAAATGTGAACTCAAAGCCCTGCCTGCAGGCCGAATCCGATACACCACCGACGGCGCGGGCGTTGAGACATCCGGTGTGCCCTACGACAAGCCCTTTGAAATTCCGTCGGAGTGCCGGGTTGTCCTTGCCGTTGCCGAGGGAGATGGGATTAAATCCCCGGCAGTCAATATTCCGGCGCCCCAGGGCAAAGTCGATCCCGCTGCGGCCCTTGACCGTGCCAAAGCCGCTGTCTGGCGACGCGGGTTCAAGAAGGACGCCACGGGAGAAACCTACCGGTTCCTGGAGACGGCCAAGAAGCACGACGCAGAGTTGGGCGGCGCTCGTCTGACCATCGCCAAGGATGCCCGCTGGATCGAGCTCAACACTCCGGATGAAGAGTTTCACGCCGTAGAGCGCTTTGAGCGCGGCGCCGACCTGCTCAAAGAATTCATTCCGGAAGGGGTTTTGAGCATCGATGTTGCCGGCATGAAGTTCGATTCGGGGCAGCAGCTTCTCGACATGGTTGCCGATCTGAAGACGGAACTCAAAGAAGGGGAAGTGCGCCAGTGATGATGGTCCGCAGAAAACGTCAGTTTGTCGGCTTCGGTTTCGATCCCGGTGAGTCGGCTCACCATTTTGCCGTCATCCTCCCGGAAAGAGAAGAAGACGCCGTGACTGTCGAAGAACGCTTCGCCTGGCATGATGGGTCCGATGCCATCGAGGGCGCAGGCCGTTCTCTCGTTGTCAAAGTTTTCCTGGACCGCTACCGCTGGGATCGAATCGCGGATGCGGCCAGAGGTCAGTTCAACGCGAGGATCAGGGCAAACGGCCATCGCTCCGTTGCCTGGAAAAAGGGTCAGCCCAACATCCTGCCCCCCCATTTCGGCAAGGAGCTGACTCTCCTGGCCTGGGCAGTGGAAGAGATGGACGAGAGCCTCATCCCCAACGTCATCGCCAACTGGACCGGTCTGGAACCGGAGGAGCGCTGGTGGCTCTATACGACCGTCAATGCAACCTTCACCAGGGCGGAGGCTGGGAAGGACCGGGGCTGGCGCAAGGCGATCAAGATTGCCTTTTCCGAAAACCCGGTTCCGGAGATGCCGGGTGAGAGGTTCGTGGAAGAACCCGACCCCATCCCCTTGCCCCGGAAAGAGAGCGCCCCAAAGGCGGAAGCGGCCGGATCTTCCGCCGTTTCGAAAAGAAAGAAGAAAACTACGTCCAGGAAAACCCCCCAGGGCTCTCTCTTCGATGAGTAAAAGAGACGGGGTATGACATGTACCCCGAAGCCGGCAACAAGAAAGGCGCCATGCAGGATTTAACCTTCATCGAAACCCAATTTCCCGTAAGCCTGCTTTCCAAGGAAAGCTACAAGGAGCGCAAGTCCAACAACAGCCAGACCCTCACGGGCTTGGGCAAGTGGTGGGGCCGCAAGCCCCTGGTCCTGATCCGGGCGGCCCTCCTGGGATTGCTCCTGCCTGCCTCCACTGATCCGAAACAGGACCGCGAGATTTTCTTCAAACTCCTGACCATGGACGAGGAGGGGCTCTGGAACCGTTTGCGGGGGAACATCCCCGCCGCCGATGTCTATGAACTCGCCACAGAGACGGAAAGGGAGTTCTATTTCATCCGCGAGGATGGAAAATGGAAGTGGAAGCGGTCGGCGACCCGGGAAGATCGGGAACACATGCAGCACCGGGCCTTCAACCGCATGGGCTACGACCGGAAGCTTTCCTATTGCGTGCGCCCCGAAGAGATCGCCGGCCCCTCGGAGGCGGCCTGGCAGACGATCAACGCGCATCTGGGAACGGAGACGCACAGCCTCCCGGAACTGGTCCATGAACTGGGCAAGAGGCGCTTCGGCCACACTCCCCGCGTCGGCGACGCCTTCTGCGGCGGCGGCAGCGTCCCCTTCGAGGCCGCGGTTCTGGGTTGCGACGTTTACGGCGCGGACCTGAACCCTGTCGGCGCGCTTCTGACCTGGGCCGCCATCCACCTCATTGGCGGCGGCACGGAAACGGCGAAAGAGATTCAAAAGGCCCAGAAGCAGGTTTACGAGGCGGCAGGCCGCCAGATCGAGTCTTGGGGAATCGAACGGAACGACGAGGGCTGGCAGGACGAGGCCACGGGCGAAATCAAAGGCAAGGGTTGGCAGGCCGACTATTACCTCTACTGCATCGAGGCGACCGACCCCGCAACCGGCTGGCGGGTGCCACTCGCCCCCTCCTGGATCATCGGCCAGAAGACGCGGACCATTGCCCGCCTGGTCCCGGAAAAGGCAACCAAATCCTTCCGGATCGAGATCGTCCAGGATGCGAGTCCCGAGGAGATGGAAAAGGCCAAGCTGGAAGGGACAGCCGCGGACGGCATCCGCTGCCCGGTGGACAGGTCGGGAAATCCAATCCAGCCGGAGATGCGGACCGCCACCCCCATCGACGCCCTCCGGGGCCGCGAGGGTCTGCGGCGTTGGGAAAACGAGGACCTGGTGCCGCGGCCGGACGATGTGCTCCAGGAGCGCCTCTACTGCATCCGCTGGGTGGACCCGGAGACAGGAGAGAAACAATACCGGGCGCCGACCGAGGCCGATCTGCAACGGGAGGCCGAGGCCCTGCGCCTCCTCAAAGAGCGCTTCGGGGCCTGGCAGGCCAAGGGGTTCATCCCCAGCCGCAAAATTGAATCAGGTTACAATACGGATCAGCCGATTCGTGAACGCGGCTGGACCCACTGGCACCACCTCTACAATCCCCGGCAGTTGTTGTTAATCGGTCTTTTTCAAGAACTGGCGGCCGAGACGGCCAAGACCCCGGAGGTCGGCGCGGCCTTGCTCCTCGGCATCGGACGGATGGCGGACTGGACTTCAAGGCTCTGCCGTTGGGATTCCAGCGCGGCAAATGAAAAAGGGGCTCAAACCTTCTTCAATCAGGCATTGAACACCCTGGCCAACTATGCGACCCGAGCGTACAACGCTCTGAAGACGACGTGGCCGCTCACCTTTCCTGAAAGGAACGTTGGTTCCGATTCCCAAGTCATTCCCCTGGATGCCCGCTTGACAGCCTATGCCGCTGACCTCTGGATCACCGACCCCCCTTATGCCGACGCGGTCAACTACGAGGAGCTCTCGGAACTCTTCCTGGCCTGGTACGAAAAGCGCCTGCCCGTCCTCTTTCCCGCATGGTATGGCGACAGCAAGCGCGCCCTGGCCGTCAAGGGGGCCGATGAAAACTTCCGGATCGCCATGGTGGAGTGCTACCGGCGGCTGGCCGAGCAGATGCCGGACAACGGCCTGCAACTGGTCATGTTTACCCATCAGGACGTGGATGTCTGGGCGGATCTGGCCCTCATCCTCTGGTCGGCGGGTCTCAGGGTGACGGCGGCCTGGACCATCGCCACGGAGACGGACACCTCCTTCCGGGCGGGGAAATACGTCCAGGGCACCGTCCTGCTCGTTCTCCGCAAACGCACGGGCTCGCTCAGGGGTGACCGCTCCGACATCTACCCGGACGTTCAGGCCGAGGTCCAGCGACAACTCAAGACCATGCTGGAGATCGACGATAAGGAAAATCCGAATTTCGGCGACTCGGACTACCAGTTGGCGGCATACGCTGCGGCCCTGCGGGTTGTCACCGCCTACAGCGCCATCGAGGACATCGACGTGGAACGGGAGCTCCGGCGTGTCCGGCAGGCCGGCGAGTCGTCGCCGCTGACGGACATGATCAGGAGCGCCGTTCGAATCGCCTCCGACTTTCTGGTCCCCGACGGCTTGGAGCCAGCCGTCTGGAAGCGCCTCCTGCCGGAGGAGCGCTTTTACATCAAAGGCGTTGAGATTGAGGCCCACGGTGAATACCGCGACGGCGTTTATCAGGAGTTCGCCCGCGGCTTCGGCATCCGCGACTACCGGGATCTGCTCGGAAGCGGCGCCGCTAACCTGACCCGCCTGAAGACGCCCGGTGAACTCAAGGGGCGTGACCTTGCAGGCGTTGGCTTTGCCGGATCGCTCCTGCGCCAGATCCTCTTTGCCGTTTACAAGACCGCCGAGGAGGACGATCCCCGCCCCGGCCTGGATTATTTGAAGCAGGAGATTGCCAACTACTGGGACCTGCGCCAAACGGTCATTGCCCTGCTGAACTTTCTCTCCCATAAGCCCTCTTCAGCCATGCCCCACTGGCAAAAAGATGTCGAAGCCGCCCATCTGCTCTTGGGCGCTGTGGAGGGGGATGGGGTATGATTTATAATCTACTCCTTCCACCGAGATTTTTAGAGGATTTATGACGTAAAGGCGCGTTTGTTTTCTGAAAAACTTACTGGCCGAATAATCTATTCCATAGTAGATTGTGAGTTCGAATCGTGATAAGAAAAAACATCATTAAATGTCGTTTAATAAGTTCCATCCCTTATGACCGCGTTTTAGGTAAATATGGACAAAGGGGCTGCCCCCCCGTTTCTTACAAAAGAATGGGCTGTTTCATTTGATGAAGTTGGCAACTCACATGAAAGGTCCACATTCTAACCAGACGAGTTAATGGCACAGTTTAGTTCTGTTTTGGGGGATATGTAAGGAGGCAATTAAATGATCGACAAAGTTGACGAAAATCTCGTAGGTATGGTGATGGGGATCCGTTTTCGTGCGAACTTCTCAATTGAGGACCAAGTCGGCCAAATGGTGGACCATCTCTTGTATTCAAAAAAAGCCTTTTTTGATCCCAAAGTGTTTCCTGTAGTCAGGAGTGGTGTTGGTAAGAAGATGTTATTGAATGAAGCGACGAATGATTCTCTGCGTATAGACAACTCTAACATCATACTTGAGATAACTTTTGGCGGCACGTTCACTGCCGCCGATACGACCAAGCTACAGCAACAGTTCAATTCCGAGGTAATCACCGGCATAATGCGCGTCTTTAAGATCAAAGAGATTGTCCGTCTTGGGTATGTACAGCGCTATGTCTTCAAAATGGAAGAACTGGCCAAAAAGTTTGTCGACAAGACTATTGGACAGACATTAGGAGGTATAAATGACATTAACCTTAGTTTTTCCAAACGATTACCGGTCAATGAGGCACTTGTTAAGCAGTATGTGAATGACTACGACAACGCCATCTTCAATGTGATCAAGAAAGCTGACCTCAATGAGATATTCATGTCGATTGACTATCAACGATACTATGAGCCGTTTCTTGAGTCATCATCACAGATACAATTTGACGAATTTATTTCACAGGCTGACGGCTTCACCCAAAAGAAATACCTTGCCTGGCTGAATAGCAACTACATTGAGGACTGAATGAGCAGACGAGAAAAACACGTAGGCAAATCACAGAATGCGAGGGAATTTTACTCGCGATACCTGAAAAATATCGACTGCGAACCAACTGTTGACGACCTTATAGCCCTTGCGCCTTCTACGGAGGGCGGGGAGGAGCTTCGTGAACCAACATCGAAGCGAAAGAGAACGGTCAGTGCAAGCCAGAAATTGCAGGAACACTTTCAGGAACACTGGGTCGAATGGTTATTTGGTTCAATTGTTGCGATTACTGCATGGTCAGTTATCTATGCAAGAATCGACCTTGCGCGAATTGAGACAAACCAAATAACGCAGAAGGAGTGTGTAACTGTCCTTCAAAGTGGGACACAGAGGGCTTCCGACAAGAATCATGAACAGGATCTGATACTTCGCGAGCACGCACTCCGAATATCCAATGTAGAAGAGAAGGTAAACAAACCTAAGAAATAAGCCCCCAACAACGCATCGCCCCTTACCATTGCTGGTTTTTGGCTGGCCACTGCCTAATTCATTTGGAAGAAAAGCCCATGACGGCAAAGATAACCATATTGGATCTCGTCAAAAAGGGAAATGCTGTATCGGCATCTAAGAGGCGGTCGGCATCATCAGGTACTAGGGAGAACTTGGATTAAATGCCGCAGCAAATATTGATGTAATTTGAACATCAATTGAGATGACCATGCTGCAAAAACTCTTTTCCTCGAAAACCAAGGGTATATATGATGCATACGCCTGAAAAAATACTGGAAATTTTGCCTCTGCTTGACGAACAAATCGCTGATGATCTTGAAAATGAGACTCTTGATTTCAAGGAATGTCAGACGGAAGCAAAATTACGGGAATTTGCCAAGGAAATGGCCGTCTGTCTGGGCAACGCCTCTGGAGGAACGGTTGTTTTTGGTGTCAAGGACCGGGTGCTCGGTTGTGACAAGGCGATTGTGGGGCTCGACTTCGCGCCTGATTTGGGGGCGTTGGGTGCAACCCTTTACGACAGCATTGACCCGAAACTGCCGGTGCAATTCGAATGGTTGTTGTTCGGAAATCGCCGACTTTTGCTGATGCATGTTCATCCTTCCATGCCTCCCTATACGACCACTTCCGGCAAGGGGTGGATGAGGGTTGGAAAAGAATGCAAACCGCTGACCGGTTCCCTGTTGCGTCAATTACGCGAAAAGGCTGGTTTGAGCGACCCTACGGCAAATGTCCTGCCCCTGGACAGTCCCTTCCGGGCAATTTCGCCGGCGGCAATCGAAATCCTCCGCCGCGAAATGAAAGGCATGGGATCTCCAGGCGATCTGCTATCCTGTGACGATATGGATCTGTGCGGCAAATTGGGATTCCTGAAAAACGGTCGCTTGACGATGGCGGGTTTGCTGATCGCTGGAAGAGACGAATTGCTTGCCGAACATGTTCCGAATCATGAATGGAAGTACAGTCGGATGCGCACGGATACGGATTATGAATCGCCTCCTGTTGGCGGAAGAGACTGTATTCTGGTGGCATTGGATAAAATGATGCTTCTCCTGGGGCAACAAAATCCCATTACAACAATCCCTTCCGGACTTTTCCATGCCGAATTTCCTCAATATCCGACCATTGCTCTCCGGGAAGCCTTGATGAATGCTTTCGCGCATCGGGATTACAATATTCCGGGAATGGTATTCATCCGTCACTTTCACGATCGTTTTGAGATCAACAGCCCGGGCGGCTTTGTGGGCGGCGTTACGCCGGAAAATATTCTGCACCATCCCCCGGTCACGAGAAATCGATATCTGGTCGAGACCGTGCTTTTGGCCACCCGTTTGGTGAATCGGCAGAATTTGGGAGTTCCTCGTATCTTCCGCGCACTCCTGGAAGAGGGAAAAGAACCCCCTGCTTTTGATGAAATCGGTCAGGCGGTACGGGTAACCTTTCCAGGCCAGAAAATCGATCAAGCTTTCAAAGCCCTGTTGTCATTTCTCACCGATCAGCAAGGCGCTTATCTGGATGTGGATGACTTGCTCCTCCTCCACTTTTTCAGGAGGCGTCACGAAGCGCGATGGAACGAAGTTCGAGAGGTTTATCCTTACGATGAACGGCGGTTACGGGAGAAGCTGGCCTATCTGGAGACCCATCTCCTCATGCTGGAACATAGCGGTACAGGTCGCGGCACAGTGTATCGTCTATCCCGCCGGGCGTCCGCTATTTTGAACGAGGGTGTTACGTATGACATGACGCGAAGGCTTGACAAAGAGGCGATCAAGGTCCGGATCCTGTCATTGCTCAAAGATCGTTCACTTCGCAACGCCGATATTCGGAACTTTACGGATTTGGGGCGTCAGCAGGCCTATCGGATTATGAAGGAACTGGAAAGCGACGATCTAGTCTATCAGGAAGGGCATGGGCAAGCTGCCCTATGGCATTTGAAGCAATCATTGAACAAACAATGATTCAAAGACCGTTGTTTGCATCACGGTTTGCATCACGCCCGTTGATACGAAGTCTTGTGCGAGAAGGACATTCTCAAAAGGAGTGAATGAGAATAGCATTGAAAGCAGAAGAAATCGTCAAATATATTGAAGAATTGCCGAATGCGGAGACGACAATTCTCGTCGAAGCGGCACAATTCGAAGGTGCCTGCAGATGATCCAGCGCTATTCCTCACGACGCAGTCCCTTGAAGGATTTTCTGGCCACCCGGTTGCAAGGTGCTCGACAGTACGACCGGATTGCCGGGTTCTTCAGTTCATCCCTGCTGGAAGTGGCTGGCGAGGCCTTAGAACAAATGACGTCTGAGGAAGGGCAGGCCGGCGTCAGGGTAGTCTGCAACTCCACTCTCAGCCCCCTGGATATTCAAACTGCCCGGGCGGCCAAGTGGGGGATGCACCGCGAATGGTGCGCCGCGCTTCCGGCCGAGATCGGGGCACCCATGAAGGCCCGGCTCCAGCGCCTCTATGATTTCCTCGCCAGTGGCAGACTCAAAGTGAAGGTTCTTCCCGATGAGGCCTTCGGCCTGGTCCACGGCAAGGCCGGCGTGATTACCAAAGCTGATGGATCGCAGATCTGCTTCATTGGCAGCGCCAACGAATCACGGACAGCTTGGGTGAGCAACTACGAACTGGTCTGGCTCGACGAGAGCGAAGAGGGAGTTCGCTGGGTGCAGGAGGAATTCGATGCTCTTTGGTCCTCCCCGCAGGCAGTGGATCTGGCCGAGGCGGTTGTACAGGACATGGCCAGGCTGATCCAGCGGGTGGTCGTGACCGATATCGATGCCTGGAAGAAGGAAGAGGCACGGCCCGCGGAACCAATCGTGGAACTGCCTATCTACCGTCGGGAAAACGGCCTCTGGGCGCATCAGAAGTCCTTTATAAAGCTGGCCTTCGAAGCTCATAAAAATGGTGGTGCTCGGTATCTATTGGCCGATCAGGTTGGGCTGGGAAAGACAGTTCAACTGGCCCTTTCCGCCAAGTTGATGGCCCTCTATGGCGACAAACCCATCCTCATTCTTGTCCCCAAACCGCTCATGAGCCAATGGCAGGATGAACTCTGGGCACTATTGGAATTGCCGTCGGCGCGGTGGAATGGTCGGCAATGGATCGATGAGCAGGGGGTGGCCTATCCCGAATTTGGTTCTCAGGGCATACGGAAATGTCCTCGACGCATCGGCATCGTTTCCACAGGATTGGTTGTCAGGGGATCTGAAGCTGTCGAATTGATCAAAGATCTCTCTTATGAATGTGTGATCCTCGACGAAGCACACCGGGCCAGACGCGCCAACCTCGGTCCCACGCACCGGGGAGAAAAGGCCGAACCCAACAACCTGTTGCGATTTTTGATGGACATCGCTCTGCGGACCCGGAGCCTGCTTTTGGCCACGGCGACACCGGTGCAGATTGATCCGATCGAGGCTTGGGATCTCCTGAATGCACTAAATGAAGGAAGGAATGGTGTTTTAGGCTCATTATATAGCCGTTGGCGGTTCCGGTCTCGGGAAGGGATTGATTTGGTTCTTGGTCAGTCCGGGCCGATCGAGGAAATAGCGGATCTCTGGGAGTGGATGCGTGACCCCCTGCCGCCGCCTGAAGAGGGACCTGATTTTCAGGTGCTTCGCCGGAGCCTGAATATCAATCCGGCCGAGCAATGGGCGTCTCCGGAAGCCTTGCACGGACTGCGAAAGTCCGATCTGCAGCGGATCAGGCGCCTGGCGAGAGACTTTTTTCCAAAGCACAATCCTTTCATCCGCCATATCATCCGGCGAACCCGTGATTTTCTCGAAAGCCATATCGATCCGAATACCAACGAACCCTATCTCCAGAAAATTGAGGTCCGTCTCTTCGGCGAGAGCGACTCAGAAGCAATCAGACTACCCCCCTTTCTCAGGGATGCCTACAATGTCGCTGAGGAATTCTGCGCCTTGCTGGCGCGCAGACCGGGACTTAATTCGGGGTTTATGAAGACCATTCTGCTGCGGCGATTGGGCAGCACCATCGAGGCGGGACGGCTGACTGCGATGAAAATGCTCAGCACGCAAGCGCAGGGAGACCAGGCAGACGAGGAAGGGGAAAGCGAGGAAGAAGAGAGGATGTCGTCGCTTTACCCGCTGACCACAGAGGAAAGGGTGGCATTGGGTCGTTTCCTGACAATATTGGATGAAAATCGGGACGTGGATCCGAAGCTCCGCCAAGTTGAAAGAATCCTAACGACAAATCAAGGCGTTGCTGGGGGCTGGCTTTCCCTCGGCTGTATCATTTTCAGTCAGTTCTACGATTCAGTTCTTTGGCTGGGGATTCTTCTGTCGAAACGCTTGCCCCATGAAAAGATTGGAATCTATGCCAGTGTGAAAAAATCGGGGATCATTGAAAATGGCTTCTTTATTCGTCTTAACCGGGATGAGATCAAAAAAAGAATTATGAATGGGGAACTGCGCCTGGTTATCGGAACAGACGCTGCCTCGGAAGGTCTCAATCTCCAGCGTTTGGGATCACTGATCAATCTTGATCTTCCCTGGAATCCGACACGACTTGAACAGCGCAAGGGAAGGATCCAGCGGATCGGACAGCTCAGACCCGAGGTATTGATCTACAACATGCGATACTTGGGGTCTGTGGAGGATCGGGTCCATCAGCTTCTGTCGGAGCGGCTGGCGAACATCCGGAGCATGTTTGGCCAAATCCCGGATACCCTGGAGGATGTTTGGGTTGCGGCTGCTTTGCGAGACGAGGCGGAGGCAAGAAGGATCATCGACGCTGTACCGAAACGACATCCGTTTGAGATGCGTCACGACAGGATTGAGTCTGTGGATTGGGAATCCTGCAGCCGGGTTCTGGATTCTACCAGTCAATTGGAAATGCTGAAGGCAGGATGGTAACGGAATGTTTAAAGTAAACCGTTGTGCAATAAATTGAATAGGCTCGATTCCGCCGCCCCTTTTAAAATTTGGTTGATTCCTGTCGATTTATCCATTAAGAGTCTGGCCAGAAGAATTGTTTTTACATGGCCGGGTCCCGTACAACGAAGGCTTGTGAACCCCGTCAGGTCCGGAAGGAAGCAGC
>Ga0116186_1003030_pt1 | contig 14643 bp, 15 predicted proteins | sample AD_JPNNA4_MetaG_FD_89806 | JGI IMG/M metagenome (GOLD analysis project Ga0116186, IMG submission 89806) | Active sludge microbial communities of municipal wastewater-treating anaerobic digesters from Japan - AD_JPNNA4_MetaG | ecosystem: Engineered > Bioreactor > Anaerobic > Digestate | place...
ACATCTGAAAGGATAGAAGTTCTCAAAATTTTACATTCACATTCAAGTATTACTAAAATCAGGGGGACCCGAAGTACAAAACTATTAATTCACTAAACTCTCTTTCCCAGAATTTATTACTGACAGACTTTGACTTTACAAATACGACAAATCAATGTGTCCTTTTACAAATGGCTGAATAGCCCTGTTGTAGATACCTTGTATGTAGGCAATGGCCATCCCGTAGTTTGTAACCGGAACACCTTCATCAATGGCAGGTTTTAGCCTGCTGTAGATTTGCCTGCGTGTAATCATACAGCCCCCACATTGTATAACAAGTGCATATTGCTTCAAATCAGATGACAACGTACTTAAGCCTGAAGCAACCTCAAATTGGAGCTTACGTCCGGTAAATTGACTAAGCCAGCGGGGAATCTTAACACGGCCTATGTCATCACATGAAACCTGGTGTGTGCAAGATTCAAGGATAAGTACTTTATCTCCATCCTGAAGTTTCGATATATAAGGGGTTCCATTAAGATAAGTATCAAAAGGCCCTTTATGACGGGCTAATAGCACACTAAACCCTGTTAAAGGCACATCTTTAGGAACAATGGCATCTGCTTTGATAAATATAGAGCTGTCTGTAATGGCTAACTTAGGTTTGATTCCTGAATTGCGCAAAAATGCATCAGCTTCACGTTCTTTTACCACTATTGCCACACAGTCATTGTCCAACGCATCACGAATGGCCTGAACCTGAGGCAATATAAGTCTTCCTTCCGGAGCCTCGTTGTCAATAGGCATAATCAGCAACACTACATCACCGTAGCTGACCAAATCGCCAAACAAAGATTCTTTTTTCCAGGCATTTTCAGGCAATAGTTTCTTAATCAGCGATAACACCATGTCTTCATCTGCCTGATTATTGATGCTGGAAGTAAGCACCTCTGCATTAGTCTCCTTCTTTATCATTTGGATAAATGATTCATGGGGTTTATCAACATCACATTTGTTAACCAGAATAAAATAAGGTACTTCCTTCTCTATAAATTGATTAATAAGCTTTTTTTCGGGTTCTCCAAACTCATTGTTTGTAACAACAAGGATGGCCAGGTCGATATGGTTGATGGATTGTAGTGTTTTGGCAATGCGCTTCTGCCCCAGCTCACCAACATCGTCAATACCGGCAGTATCAATCATGATAACAGGCCCGGCGCCATGAATCTCCATTGATTTCTTTACCGGGTCAGTGGTGGTACCAGCAATATCAGACACAATGGCTACGTCTTGTCCGGCAAGCTTGTTTATCCATGAGCTTTTGCCATTATTACGCCTTCCGTAAATGCCTATATGTGGTTTGTTTTCTTTTGCCATAGCTATAAAACATTTAATATACCAAACTGTTTAATATACAAAAGTTTCTTTGATTACTTCTTTTACCCGATAAATTTCAGTTCCAGTAAGGTTATCAGTTTCTTATATTTGTTTTATCCGAACAAAATTGATTTTCAATGGTCAAATGATTAAAACACTCTGTAACTCTGTTTCTTCGGAGTAAATTTTATCCCAAAAACTCAAAGCGTTTAAAAGTCTTGCCATCTCTGGTTACTTCATCGGTAAACATAGACAGCGGGCGCACCCATATTTCTTTTTCATCTTCCTGGTTAACATAAATGACCATATCTTCTAAGGTTTCAGAATGCTTAGCAATACCAATGGTTTCGTACATGTGCCCTTTTAAATGCCTGTAAGTGCCGTGTTTGAATTTCATATCGTTTTTTTTACAAAGCTAAAGTACATTTTTTAAATATTGACCAGTATAAGAATTTTTGCATTCAACAAGGTTTTCCGGAGTGCCTTCAAAAAGCACACAGCCACCATTCTTCCCTCCATCTGGCCCCATGTCAATCACCCAGTCGGCATGCTTTATCAAATCAAGGTTGTGCTCAATAACCACCACAGTATTGTTGTTTTTCACCAATTTTTTGATAATAGAAACAAGCCTGTCGATGTCGGCCATGTGTAGCCCGGTGGTTGGTTCGTCCATGATATAAAGGTTGCCTTTTTTATGCAATTCAGAAGCTATTTTTATGCGTTGAGCCTCGCCGCCAGACAAACTGCTCAACGATTGTCCGATGTCGAGATATTCGAGGCCTGTTTCGCAAAGCACTTTTAAGCGTTTGCGGGTTTCGTTGTTTTCAAAAAAGTCAACCGCCTCTTCTGCAGGCATGTTCAGTATTTCAAAAATGTTTTTTCCCTTGTATTTAATGGCAAGTACTTCATCTTTGAAGCGTTGTCCGTTGCATTCGTCACATTCGATATTTACATCGTCCATAAAGCTCATTTCGAGAGATATGTAGCCCATACCCTTGCATTTAGGACAAGCTCCATCAGAGTTAAAGCTAAACAGGCTGGCATTAGCGCCGGTAGCATTGGCAATCTCTTTTCGTACCAAGTCGAAAAACCCAATATAAGTGGCCGGTGTACTACGTGATGACCGTGTAACAGCCTGCTGGTCTATAACTATGGCATCGGGATTATTGTTGAGGAATACCCCATTGATAAGGCTGCTTTTGCCCGAGCCTGCAACCCCGGTAATGCAGGTCAAAACACCCTTTGGTATCTCAACCGATACATTTTTCAGGTTATGTAAGGTGGCGTTTTTTATAGCATAAGATTCTGTCCAGGGTTTTCGGGTATATCCATTATGAGGGGGCATATTGATATACTGAGCAGTAAGCGTATCAGCGCTTTTCAAAGATTCATAAGAACCTTGAAAAACTATCTGGCCTCCACGAACACCAGAACGGGGTCCAACGTCAACAATCCAGTCAGCACAGCGCATAATATCTGGGTCGTGTTCGACAACAAATACAGAGTTGCCTTTATCTCTCAGTTGCCTGAGCATATTAATCAGGTGGGCATTGTCCTTGGGATGTAAGCCGATGCTTGGCTCATCGAGAATGTACATCATTTCTACAAGGTCGCAATCGAGCTGCCGTGCCATCTTTACCCGTTGGCTTTCGCCACCCGACAGGGTTGATACAGGCCTGTCGAGCGAAAGATAATGAACGCCTATATTTATCAGGTGCCCCAATATCGAACGCATCTTGGATATAATGACCTGAGCGGCTTCTATGTTGATATTTGCAAGAAAAGCATCTAAATCGACAAGTTCGATATTGCTCAACTCGGCATAGTTCTTTCCAAGAAGAAGAGAAGATCGTGCGCGGTCGTTAATCCTTGTCCCTTTACACATTTCGCATTCCGAGTAGATGAAATACCTTTGATACGCATCTTTGCGGGTTTCGGGCACTTCATCTTCGCTTTTTTCAACATAATACCCTTCGAGCTTTCTGACAATACCCACATGGTTTTTCAAATAAGTACCTGCCCCATGCTTGCGTTCAACCGGGATAGACTCTGCAAACAGCAGGTTGTTCCATTCTTCTTTGCTGTATTCGCCCAGTTTTTTATCGGGGTCAAACAGTCCGCAAGCCACAAGTTCGCGCCAGTGCCAACCGCCAACTTTCATGTCGGGGTGTGTAATAGCTCCTTCGCGCAAACTCAGCGATTTATCTATCAGCAAGTTTATATCCACTGCTATTTTCTTGCCCAAACCTTTGCAATATGGGCACATACCTTCGGGATGGTTGAATGAAAAGAAAAATGACGGCCCAATAAAGGGCTCTGCAAAACGTGAAAACAGCATTCGCAGGTATGTACTAAGTTCTGTAGCTGTTCCGACTGTACTTCGCAGGTTTCGTCCCATGCGCTTCTGGTCAATAACTATAGCGGTAGATATGTTGCGGATTTCGTCCACATCAGGTCGCGAAAGTTTTGGCAATCGCTGACGAGCAAAGGACGAAAATGTCTCAATCAGTTGTCGCTGGGCTTCGGTGTATAATGTATCGAAAACAAGCGATGACTTGCCAGACCCGGACACCCCGGTGAATACAACTATCTTGTTCTTTGGTATTTCTATGGATACGTTTTTAAGGTTGTGAACGCGTGCGTTTCGAATGATGATATTAGACATAAAAGTTATGAATTATGAGTTATGAGGTTTTGTTTGGTGGTAAGTATTATGGAACGGAGAATTTTTAATATTTCTGTCGCTTTTGAATTATAAGAATCAAATTCAGCTGAGGAAATAAAATTACTTTCTTTTAATAGTTCAAGCCAGTAAATAGTTTCGTCGCATTCCTTCTGAGCAATTGCCAGTTTGTGAATGAAATCAGCCTTACTTTCTGCATTTAAAGCTTCTCTGGTATTAGCTCCTATACTTGTCCCAGAACGCAGAAGCTGTTTACCTAAAACATATTCTTTTTTAGTATCGTGAAGTCTTTTATATAATTCTACTATCTGAACAGCAAATTCAAACGTTTTATCTTTTATAATCACTTGCTTCATTGTTTATTGTATTTTATTAACTCATAACTTTTAACTCAAGATTCATTCAATTGGGATATAAATTTCACTTTCTGATTCAGGATTATAAGGGCCTTTGTATTTCTCGCCATAAAACTCGAAATTAAAAGGAAGGCTTAATACATGGTCTGAGTCAGGTAAATATTGGTTGTAGATGTATTTGTAAGTGTACCCGACCTTGTTTGACAGTCCGCAGTGGATAAAGCGAAGATACTTCCCTCGAGGTATTGTTTTCAGCACATACTCGGGTTTAAGGTTGTCCATTGACGATATTTCGAGACCAACAAAAAAGTATAAACCTCCTATTTCCTGTACATTTGACCAATATTGTATTTGATAATAACGCTCAGGGACAACACGGTTGGGAATATCATTTACTTCTTTCAGGAATTCAGCCCATTTTTCAGGGATTATAGCACCATCAGAGTCGTCCGGCACAAAAAAGGCAATGCCTGCCAGCATCCTTTCTTCAAGCTCAACTTTCTCCGGAGGCTGGTTCCTGGCTTTCTCTGATTGAAATATAAAATCTGCAGTAATGGGTTTCACCAGTGGATAAACTGTAAGGGCCTGTTTATTGCGGATTTCGGTTGGCTTAAACCCAAATAGCTTGGTAAATGCACGGGTGAAAGCTTCGTGGCTGTTGAACTGATATTCGAAAGCCAGGTCTGCGATTTTTTTATCAGCATTCATCAGTTCCTGGGCTGCTTCGCTTAAACGTCGCTGCTGAATGTAGTTCTTGGGCGAGTACCCTGTAACACTCTGGAATAGCCTTATATAATGGTATAACGAATAGCATACGTTCTGAGCGCAATCTAATACAGTGATTTCCGCTTTTAAATTTTCTTCAATGAACCTTATCGATTTTAAAATTACTTCTTTATTTGTCATAGTTTATTTTGCTGTGAGTATAGTAAACGAACAATATTCTGTATATACTTCAAAACCAAACACTTCAATGGTAATAAAGTAGCAATAAGTATTGTTTCCCAAATTACAATAGAACTTGATTACAGTCATATTTTTTGTTAAAAAAGTTGGTTTAGGAAGCCAGGGCATCTGAAAAGACCTGATACCCGAACTTAATTAATTAAAAGTTGAATTCTTTTTGCCAGTCAAATGTTGCAGAATCTTCATTCCAATCAGGCCAATGGCTGCACCAATCTGGAACACGACAATCCCTTATCCTTTCGTTCTTATGGTATGGCTTAATGTCTAAAATCGGAGTCCCCGGCTCGGCATCGATATACCCGGTTGCTATGCGACCTTTTACTTTATCAAAGCTTGCTACAGCAATGGTGGTGATGAGTATCGGGTTAGGCCTCACAGGCGAATGGGTTGCATAAATACCCAGGACTTCAGGGCCTGTTTTATATGGCTTATTGGTGATAAGTACTTTTCGGTTCTCAGGTTTGTCAAGCAAATGCCCCCACCAAATAATTTGCAGATGGCTGAATCCTTCAATCCCTATGAGGGCTGGCAGGTATTCTTTCTCCAGTTCAATAATGAACATGCCGTTTTCTTTCAAAACTTTTCCAATAGGCGTAATGCTGATAGTTGTTTCCATGTTTTAAAAAATTTAAGATTAACAATTTGCATTACCGGTAAATGCATGGCAAAAATAGGAACCAGTCATTGAACCTTCTTGACGTTTATTGCTAATGTGGGGAGCAATACTTGACTGAAATTGCTAATTTGCTAAACCCTTATCAATCTTTGACTTGAAACAACAGTATAACTGCCACAGTTCTATTAGAAGTGAACCTCTCCGGCACTTTTTTTGCAAATTTCTGATTACAATTTCGTTTTCCATGTTTTGTACTTTTGAATTCGGGTACAAAACTATTTTATGGCAGGGTGCCAAAATTGTAAAAAAACGACAAAAGCCTATTTCCGGGAAAAAGCTAATGCAATACCTGTCCCGATAAATATAGAGCCTACTATACGGTTGTATGTTTTGCGGAATGTCGCGAAAGCAAAGAGTTTACTGATACGTGTACCAACAGCAGCGTACAGCATGTAGCATGTGATAGCTACAATGGCCAAAGGTATGATTAGGAAACTAAAACCCGAAATAGACGCTGAATCAGTGCTGATAAACTGTGGAAACAATGCAGTAAAGAACAGAATGCCTTTAGGGTTTCCTATAGCAATAATAAAACCTTCAGAAAATAACCTGTAAGTACTTTTCTCTTTATATGGCTTTTCCGAAATTTCTTCTTTGCTTGACGTTGAAGCAAAAAAGGTCATTATACCCAGGTAAATAAGGTATGCCACGCCACACCATTTGATAATATTAAATATTACGCCAGATGCAATAAGCAATGCCCCTAAACCAATAATAGAAACTATAGCCATGAGTATATTCCCTATCATATTGCCCAGGCCACTTACAAATGTTTTGCGCAATCCATGGTTTACACCGTGATTAATAGCCATGAGCATGCTCGGCCCCGGAGTGATAGTAGCAATAGTTACTATAGAAAGATAGGTAAGAAAAAACTGGATGGACATGGGTTTTTGTTTTAATAATTATCCAAAATAATCAGAATGACAACTACCCAAAGCTACAAATTCTTTGGGAGTATATCCCGACAGCGATTTAAAATCTTTGATAAAGTGCGACTGGTCAAAATACCCGTTATTATAAGCATATTCTGTAAGGTATGTCTTATCTCCCAGGCTCAAACGCCTCAATACCTCTTGGAAACGGACAATGCGAATAAATTGTTTTGGCGATTTGCCCATAAATGTTGCAAACTTACGCTCCAGGCTTCGGGGGGTAGTAGCCAGTTTACTGCACAGCTCACGGGCCGTAATCTGTCCCCCGGTACTATTGATGTATTGAATGCTTTGATTGAGAAGCAGATATTCTGACTCTTTAACCGGGCAGAGCTTGCTAATCAGGAAGCGCTCGATAATGGCAATCCTGTTTTGAAGGTCTTTTGCTGCTGTAACCTGTTCTTCTATTCGTTTTATTTCTTTGTTAAAGACCTCTTGCAGGTTAATTCCAATATTTTCGACCTCTACAAGAGGAAACCTAAAGAAATTGCAAGCCCCATGAGGATAAAATTTAACAGCCAAAAGCCCAGCCTCGCCTTGCGTATAAACATCAGAATAGGCATTGCTCATTCCCCCCAGCATGGATAAAGACTGGACGGTGGTGGTATTGTCGCAATGCTTCATCACAAAAGGCTTTCGGTAATGAAACAGCAACTCTATATTGCCAGTAGGCACAACCCGCTCGCATACCTCGCCTTCCGAAGCTTCTGCCTCAAGAATCCAGTAGTGCCTTACGTATTTTGCAAGTATTCCGGATGGTTTTATAAACTGAAAGTGCATGAAGGGGTGATTTTGAATGCAAAGCTAAAGTATTTTTGTACAAATTATTAAAAGAAAGCTGGCACTATTTTTGTCTTTTCCCAGTATCTTTGAAATAATTTTAAACATCAGGCTTATGAAAAAAATTGCACTTGTTACAGGTGTTACATCTGGTATTGGATTGGCAACCGCCCGTATTTTGGCAAAAAATGGTTATAACCTAATTATAACCGGAAGAAGAAAAGAGCTTTTAGAAAAGGTAAAAACGGAAATCACTGCTAATACTGATGCTCAAGTGCTTGATTTGAATTTTGACTTACGTAAACGCAAGGATGTAGTTGATGCCATTGCTTCATTGCCCGAAAAATGGAAAGCTATAGACGTACTGGTTAACAATGCCGGCTTAGCTTCTGGCCTTGACCCAATACAATCTGGCGATATTGAAGATTGGGAAAAGATGATTGACACCAATGTTAAGGGGTTGCTGTATATAACCCGTGAAGTTGCCCCATTGATGGTTGCCCGGAACAACGGGCATATTATAAACATTAGCTCTATTGCCGGACATGAGGTATATCCTAACGGAAACGTTTACTGTGCTACGAAACATGCTGTTGAAGCTTTGAATAAGGCAATGCGTATGGATATGGTGAAGCACAACATCAAGGTAACCTCTATAGCCCCGGGGATGGTAGAAACGGAGTTCTCTATTGTCCGTTTTCATGGCGATACAAATAGGGCTAAAAAGTTCTATGACGGATTGACCCCGCTTAATGCCGATGATATTGCTGATGCTATATTGTACGTGGTTACGCGCCCGGCACATGTTTGTATCAACGAAATGCTGATTATGCCTACAGCTCAGGCTAGTGCCACAGTGGTAAACAGAAGTTAGTTATAAAAAAAGCGGAACCTCTCGATTCCGCTTTTTGTTATGGTAATAAATCCGATTATTCCATTTTAAATTTGCCCAAATCGTTAACGCTTGAGTTTTTGATAAAGTCAGCACGTTGGGCATTTTGCGAACGAGCCCACTTAACAAAAATCTCGGTTGTCTTCCAATAGTTGTGGTCACGGTTGGTATCTGACAACAATAAATATCCCATGATGATATAACCTGCCATCTCTACCAAACGACGTGCATGAAAATCAATATATTCAGGATTGTTCACTTCTACAACTTTCTTCACAGCAGCTTCGTACTCATCGGTCATTGCTACTAAAATACGGCGATATGTTTCAAGCTCTGGTTTAATCTGTTCTGCTTCATACTCTCTGATTTTTGTCAAATAATTACCAGAAGTAACAAAGCGAATAGCAGCAACTACCTGAAGTTGTGTAGTACCTTCGTAAATTGAAGTAATACGAGCATCGCGGTAAATACGTTCACAGGCATAATCTTTCATAAAGCCTGACCCCCCATGAACCTGGATGGCATCGTAAGCATTTTGGTTAGCAAATTCCGAACCCAAACCTTTGGCAAGAGGGGTAAACATGTCAGCCCATTTCTGGAACTTCTTCATTTCTTCTTTTTCTTCTTTAGTCAGCTCACGTTCTTCTGAAATGTGCATCAATGTTTTGTAAACATCAACAAAACGGGCTGTTTCGTACAACATAGTACGCGCAGCATCCAATTTTGCTTTCATTAAAGAAAGCATCTCATATATAGCCGGAAATTCAATAATAGCTTTACCAAACTGTTGACGATCTTTAGCATAAGCAAGGGCTTCGCGATATGCAGCTTCGCAAACGCCAACAGACTGGGCTGCAATACCTAAACGAGCGCCGTTCATCAATGCCATTACATATTTGATCAAACCAAGTTTGCGCTGCCCGCAAAGTTCAGCTTTGGCATTCTTGAAAACAAGCTCGCAGGTTGGAGAACCTTTGATACCCATTTTATTTTCAATACGACGAACAGTAACACCGCCATCATTTTTGTCATAGATAAACATTGAAAGACCACGACCGTCGGTTGTCCCTTCTTCTGAACGAGCCAAAACAAGTGAAATATGGCCATCTCCATTGGTGATAAAACGTTTTACACCGTTCAATAACCATGTTCCTTGTTTTTCGTCATAAGTAGCTTTCAACATCACAGCCTGAAGGTCAGAACCTGCATCAGGCTCTGTTAAGTCCATAGCCATTGTTTCGCCTTTGCAAACACGCGAAAGATAGCGCATTTTTTGCTCTTCGGTTGCAAACTCGTTGATAGTTTCTGCGCAGTCCTGCAATCCCCAGATGTTAACAAAACCGCAGTCAGCGCGTGACACCATATCTGCAGCCATGATATAAGGAACAATAGGGAAATTAAGACCTCCAAAACGACGAGGTAATGACATACCCATCAATCCTGCTTTGTTCAATGCATCGAGGTTTACAACTGTACCTGGAGCATATTGTACATGGCCATCAACAAGCTGAGGCCCATCATGATCAACAGATTCAGCATTAGGAGCAATGATATCCCCACAGATTTCACCAACAATTTCAAGAACTTTCTCAAAACTGTCGATAGCATCTTCATAATCATGCGGAGCATAGTCGAACTTATCTTTCTGAGTATAATTTCTTTCTTTCAACTCTACAATCCTGCGCATAAGCGGATGATTGAGGTGGAATTTTAATTCCGGTGTATCGGTATAAAAATTAGCCATTTTTCTATTTATTTTTAGATCCAAGAATCAAGAATCAAGAATCAAGACCTTTAGTCTATTTTCTTTAATCTTGGCTCATGGCTCTTGGTTCTTAACTCTATTTACTATTTTGTTTGTAATATTTAATCATCTTAGGGAGCACATCTTCAATATTGCCGGTAATTACATAGTCTGCAATCTTGTTGATAGGGGCATTGGGGTCATTGTTTACCGAGATGATCATGCTTGACTCTTGCATACCCGCAATATGTTGAATCTGACCAGAGATACCACAAGCAATATATAACTTTGGACGTACAGTAACACCTGTTTGTCCAATCTGACGCTCATGTTCAGCATATCCGGCATCAACAGCAGCACGTGATGCGCCTACTTCAGCACCAATAACAGCAGCTAATTCGTACAACAAAGCAAAATTCTCTTTTGAGCCAACACCATAACCTCCTGCAACAATGATAGATGAGTTTTTGATGTTTACTTTTGATTTTTCCATGTGACGCTCAACAATGCTGATGGCAAAGTCTGAAGCAGAAACATATTTGTCAGCATCGAGTTTTACAACTTCACCTTTATGGTTGGCATTGAAAATTTCTTTTTTCATTACCCCTTCACGAACAGTAGCCATCTGAGGACGGCAGTCTGGGTTCACGATGGTAGCAATGATGTTTCCTCCAAAAGCTGGACGAATTTGATAAAGAAGGTCTTTATATTCTTTACCTGTCTTGGTTTCGGTATGAGGGCCAATCTCGAGGTTAGTACAGTCAGCTGTTAAACCGCTCTTCAATGCTGAAGATACACGTGGGCCTAAGTCACGACCTGTTGTTGTTGCTCCCATCAAACAGATTTGTGGTTTTTGTTCTTCAAACAATTTAACACAAATTGAAGTGTGAGGCAATGTTTGGTAATGTTCCAGACGTTTGTCATCGACAACATACAGCGTATCTACGCCGTAAGGAAAAACCTGGCTTCCGATACTGTCTAACTTATAACCAATGGCGAGAGCTTCGAGCTTGCATTTCAAATCCTGAGCAAGTTTGCGACCTTTGGTAATCAGCTCAAGGCTGACATCGGCCACTTTACCCTCTTCTATTTCGCAATATACTACAATATTATTCATTTCTTTTAATTTGAAAATTTGTGAATTTGAAAATTTGTGAATGTTTCCATTCATTGCTAATTAACAAATTAGCTAATTATCCTATAGTGTGATTTTCAATAAGTTCTTTCATCAATTGATTGATATCGTTATCTCCATCAGTGAGCCTCTTTGATTCCTTAGCCTGAAATACAATATTTTCTATCTTTTTTACTTTGGTAGGTGAACCAGAAAGACCAAGTTGTTCTCTATCACATTCGATATCGTTTACACTCCACTCTTTAATATTGAGATAAGGCTTGTCATTGATCATCGCCAAATAATCTTCGCTTTTCTCAGCCCTTTCGCTCATAGTAGAGGAATGTTTGTATTTCATCAACAATTTTGCGTTTCGCGGACGACATTCGGCTGCTGAACCATTTACGGTTATTACTAATGGTAACTTACCTTCAACAACTTCAATACCACGTTCCAAACGACGTTTGATTTTTATTACATTATTCTTTACAGAAACAACTTCTTCTGCATAAGTAATTTGTGGAATACCAAGTTTTTCGGCAACCTGAGGGCCTACCTGTGCTGTATCTCCATCAATAGCCTGACGCCCACAGATGATAAGATCGTAATCTTTAACTTTTCTGATAGCACAAGCAATAGCATATGAAGTTGCCAAAGTATCTGCACCTGCAAATGCCCTGTCTGTCAACAAAATGCCATCATCGGCACCTCTGAACAATCCTTCACGCAACACTTCTGCTGCACGTACAGGACCCATGGTCAATAATGTAATGTGTGTACCTGGAAATTGATCTTTCAAGCGTAAAGCTTGTTCAAGTGCATTCAAATCTTCAGGGTTGAAGATGGCAGGTAATGCTGCCCTGTTTACGGTCCCGTCTGCTTTCATGGCATCTTTGCCCACGTTACGTGTATCCGGAACCTGTTTAGCTAATACAATGATTTTTAGTCCCATTATCTTAATTTATTAGTAAAATTGTTTTCAAAATTCGGCGGACAAATATAAACATAACTCAATAAATAACAAGGGCATACAATTTTGAATGGTTATAAATAAGGTATATTTATTCACACCCTTTCATTTCTCATTAGAAAACAAGGAGTTATAAAGTTTATAAAGCAATAAAAACAAGGTTTTTCATCCGTAAATAATTTTATAAATAAGGTCGGATGAACCCCGAAAGGCTCTCCGAAGGAAATCTCGCATGATGAATATTTATCCTTGTTTGTGTTTAAAAAATCATGCTCGTTTCATTTGAAAAAAATTTTAAAATAATTCAAAAGTCAAAACTCGTTTCAATTGTTCAAGATGTTGATTATTTTTACTCAAAATTATTAAGAACCATTATGTCGTTAGATACCATCATAGAATTCTGTAATGCAAAGATTTGCCAACAGGATCACCTTGTAATGAGCAATGTAAACTTCAAAGTCGATAAAGGCGAATTTGTTTACCTCATAGGCAAAGTTGGAAGTGGAAAATCTTCGCTGATAAAAACCATCAATGCTGAGCTTCCTTTGACTGAAGGAACTGGATTTGTGGCCGGTTTTGAACTTGATAAACTTAAACCCAGGAAAATCCCTTATCTCAGAAGAAAACTTGGTGTTGTGTTTCAGGATTTTCAGCTGCTTACAGACCGTACTGTAATTAAAAACCTTGAATTTGTACTTAAAGCCACCGGATGGAAAGACAAAAAAGAGATTGAAAAACGTATTGCCGATGTGTTGGAAAAGACAGGCCTTACCACTAAAGGCTACAAGATGCCGCACCAACTTTCAGGAGGCGAACAACAACGTGTTTCTATTGCCCGTGCTTTGCTCAACGACCCGGAAATAATATTGGCAGACGAGCCTACCGGTAATCTCGACCCGGACACCTCGGCCGGTATCATGAACCTGCTATTTGAAATCAGCCACAATGGCCGTGCCGTAATTATGGCAACTCACAACTACACGTTTTTAAAGAACTTCCCATCTCGTATAGTTAAATGCGAAAATGGAACACTTGTAGAAAAAGCCCAAAGCGAAGAAATAGACTTTGAAACGTTGATGAATTAAGGTTTTTGCAAAACAATAATATCATTTGATAGTATCAATGTAAAAGAAGACTTTTACATACAATCGAGTCCTCAATACTTTTTTTATCGTCCATAAAAATATTACTTTTGCAATACTAAAAACTTGAAATTGAGCAACAAGCGTATGGATAGAGATGAGATAATCAAATACCTGACAGGACAGAAAGAATATTTCAACCATCGGTACAACATTGCCCAAATAGGCTTGTTTGGAAGTTTCGCCCGAAATACGCAAACAAAAGATAGCGATATTGATATTGTTTATACAATGGCTCAAAACAAAAAACTTAGTTATTATCAATTGTTTGAAATTATTGAAACTTTGGAAAGCCACTTTAAACGGAATGTTGAGTTGGTAAATGATAAATATATGGAACCCATTATTAAACATGACGCACAAAAGGATATAATATATGTTTAGCAATAAAAACCTGATACATATACTTACAATTCTGGAGGCTGCCGAGAAATGCTTTATTTATAATTGATAATGCTGAAGATTTCTTCAGGCATAACGACCAACTTAACTACAATGCTTGTGTTACACTGCTTTTAGCAATTGGGGAAGAAAGTAAAAGTATTGAAGAAGGTTTAAAGCAAGAATTCCCGAATATAAACTGGAAGGCAATAGCCGGAATGCGAAATATCATGGCCCATAATTACAGAGGAATTGACCCGGAAATGGTTTTTGAAATTATTGCCGAAAATCTGCCAACCTTAAAGGAATGCATGTTGAATATGTTACAGCGGGTGCATTTTGAACAAGATTTATTGGACAAAGCCCTAAATTCAATTTTCTACACACATCTTTCTTATTTAAAAAATTGTAAATGATAGAATAGAAACTCCAATGAATTCTTCATTACTTACCAAACAACGCCTTCAACTCCTTCAAATCAACCTTAAAGTCAACCAGTTTGAATTCTGTGACTTTGTAAAAATAATATGCTAAATATATTGTAGAAGCCAGATAAGAAATACTGGTTGCCACAGCAGCCCCTTTCATTCCATATATTTTCAACAATAAAGGAGCCAGGACAACAGTAAATAAAATACCTACCAAAGA
>Ga0116186_1003031_pt1 | contig 14640 bp, 11 predicted proteins | sample AD_JPNNA4_MetaG_FD_89806 | JGI IMG/M metagenome (GOLD analysis project Ga0116186, IMG submission 89806) | Active sludge microbial communities of municipal wastewater-treating anaerobic digesters from Japan - AD_JPNNA4_MetaG | ecosystem: Engineered > Bioreactor > Anaerobic > Digestate | place...
AAGTATTCGCAGAACGCCAGATCTTGTTCTTCACCAACTTGGCTTCCCTTCTGCTTTTGCAACGGCATTGTCTCCAGAAACGGTACCGCAAGTGCGTCATGCGGCTTGAGAATCAAAGTGAGATAGTGTTCATACGATTCCGGTTGTTCGCCGCAATAGACGGCAAATTCATGTTTCGGCGCGGACAGGGTGGGGGGGAACAACAGAAACAAAGGTGTTTTCAACCTTCGAGTCATCTTCTTGACATTGAAATGATGGGCGGCAATCCCACCGAGCAAGATGCCGTTTTTCAAGTTATTGAAGTTGATGGGAACCGAATCACCGCCGCCGGAAGGTTGCGCAAGACTTACCAGATGTACGCCACAGTACAGACTTCCGTTCAACGTGATGGGGTTTCCGTTCAAGGCAACGATGGTTACCATTTCACGTTGTGTAAGATCCTGTTGCATCTTCCACAAAGGGAGCCCGCCTTCTTTGTCCGCTCCGATTTGCGCACCTCGCGCCATATTTCCGAGAGTCACCGGGCCATCGACCAGAATAATTCCGCCGCGAATCCTGGTGAGGGACACGTCGGGCAATTCAAGGGGACCTTTGACGAGAAAGACCCCGTCGAGCTGGAAGCGCGGCGGGGTTTCAAATAGTCCTGCATATGCAAGAAACGCCTGTTGATTCGGAAATACCCGGCAAATACGCGATGAAATGGTTGAATCTTCGATATTGCCGCTCAACGCATTGTCGAGAAATTGCGGGCCGAACATGTCGAAGGGTTCGCGCATCTTTGTCCCATCGGCTGGTGAAAAATCCGTGTGACGCAGTAATTTGGGTTTTCCCTGTTCCATGTTGATCGGCATGTCAAAATTCCCACCAGATTCAGGCTGGCTTCCCGACACGACGACAGACATGTAATCCGCGTAGGCAAGGTCGCTCTGATGGGGTTCCCATTTCCAGCTTTCCCCCATCATTTCTGCCGGCGGCGGCCTGTAGCCTGACGACCGAACGGCTTCGGCGACATAGGGGAACGCGTATGGGCCCAGTGGGGATTCCCATACGCCGATTCTGAAAAAACGTGCGAAAACATTTCCAAAAATCTGCCGAGTCGGGATGAACCCCGTCATCTCACCCTGTGTTTCCGGATTAATTCCGTATAATTTGAAAGGCGATGCCATGGCGAGGCTTGTCTGATTCGCCTGCAGCGCCTTATAGGCCGGGTCTTCCTTCAGAAAGGAAGACAGCGAATACTCTGCATTCCTGAAGTGGCAATCCGTACCGGGAAGATTTTCCTCAGAAAACCCGACGATGGCAACGCGGGTTATGTAGTTCAGGGACGGGTGGCGAAGATTCAGCGAACGGAAGGTCACAGCCTCACCGTTTTCCCGAGTGTCGAAAGGAAATGCGCTGAAGTCGATATGTTCATGGTTGGCTGAAAAGCCCATGGGGGGAACATGCCAGAGATCGCACATGGAGCCGTCTTCCTGGCCGGTATCATCGTTAAAACCGCGATAATGCCGCTCACCGGCAAGATTGAGATATATTTTGGAAGTATTGTTTCCGAAATAGACTCGTCCGTTCTTGTCCGGATTTCCTTCGGCGCCGAAGGTCGGCACGAGAATGAGCGGTTGTCCGCCTTGTCCCGCTTCAGATACGGCTGGCCCACTCTCCGCGGGATGATCGCTGTTCTTCGTATACAGGACGTTGATGCCGTCGCGAGTACCGAAGGGTTCTGGCTGTTCCAGATTCAGGTGCGAGGCGAAAAGGAGAAAATCCTTGAGGACCGGGAGAAGGTAGCGCAAGCGTTTCCATTCGGTCGTAAGCCGTGTCATGTACACCCGGTCACGAAACCGTATCTTCGCTTCGAGGGCATGACAACCGCGTATTTCCCTTTGTTGGGCAGTTATTTCAAAGCATGCCGGGTCCGCAAGGACTGTTGTCTCGTGAAATACCAGTTTCGGTTGTCCGACATACTCTATTCCATATCTGTTTCGATAATCCTCGAGCAGCTGCGAAGGTCTGTACAGATCGGTTCCGACGGCCACGCTGTTCGCTGAAAAGATCGCATCCGATCGAAACAGCTCATACGCCGGGGTTTTCGGAGTATTGACATTCCGCTTGAGTTGCTGAACGACATCGCCGAGATAGGATTCAAGAAACAGGCGACCGATCTGCCCCTGGTCGACAAGAGTCAGGATGCGCACGTGAGACGACTTCCATCGTGCAACGAATACGAAAAATATCAAAAGAACACTGATGAAACCGAGAAGAACGACGCTGACGACACCCCGGTTCCTGGCATGCGCAAAGGATGCAAGTAACGAGTGCGGTGTTTCGGGCGACACCGGTTTCATACGAGAGATCAATGATTTGAAGAAGCTGCTCGTACTCGCGTCGTCACATCCTTGATCGGAACACTCAAACTGATGTTAGCCGGAAACTCATACGGCCCATACATTTTATGGCTGGACGGCCATTTGACTTTTATCCCGATGCCATCAAGCTTGTCCGCCAGTTTTTTCCATTCGCCGAGAGCAGCATTCGCCTCTGACAGTGTCTTGCGAATATACGATGCAGCGTCCGTATCGCCCTGAAAAAGCTGATTGAGCATAAGGCCTGTGCCGATTTCCTGCCGGCAGAGATTCAGATAATGCTGATAATCGGCTGCCGGGGGGTGAATGCCAGCCAACCAATCCTGAAACTGATTCTCGCTTTCAAGGCATTTCCCCTCGATCAGGAAGCGTCTCAGAGATTGCAGGGGAATGGTCTGAGGAGTATTTAGTGCTTCAGCACGCACGTCAAGATAGGCTTTCAGGATCGCGTGCCGGTCGATAGCCTTCTTGTACGTATATCCAAGCGTCACAGCTGCGACTGCGGCATACCCCAACAGCCCGGGCCAACGCCAGCTGAGATAGCGCAAACGAGGTCCGATTTTGCCGGCAAATTCGCTCGATGACTTGCAGGAACGAAGAGCCGTCAGGGTCGCATCATCGAGAACATCCGCCTCACGGAGTTCGGATTCGAGATCTTTCGGCAATTTCGACGGGTCGTCGGCATAGGCGATGAGACGCCCGACGAGCCGGCTCAATTTTCGCCCCTCAAAGATGGCGCGCCAGACGTGATCGAATTCTTTCACCGATTTTTGTGCCATCTCTTCATTCGCCGGACTGAGCATCTTCAACATCGAGTACAGGCTGGCTAATGTTTTCACGCCGGAGAGGAACATATCCGCCGACAAGCCGGCACGTAACACGGACGAGGTCCAATCCTGGTTTTCCAGCAAAGGCAAATAGTGAAACGGAGCCTGTTGCATGCGCAGATAGACCAGGCCGAAAAAGGGGTCTTGACTGACAATGGCGTTGACTTTCGCGCCGCCGTATTGCCTGAGTCGCCAGATCAGCGCAAAGTCAGGATTGAAGAAACATAACTCTTTTGCCTGTTTTGCTGTGGCGAGAAAGCGCTTGTTTGACGTGACCGGATTGCTTCTCGATGGTTTGTTCACCGCATCGACCATCTTCTTGTAATTCGGATCGGTTTCGATATTCTGTTTTAGATTCTCTTTGTCGGGTTTCCAGCTCATGTAATCCGCTTTCTGCTTCCACATTTGCTTGAGTTGAATGAGGGAATAGGATGGAAACTGCGACGTGTCACGGCGCGGGCTTTGGTAGTATGCCATCAGTATTCCCTGATGACGGGCGGCGGTATAGACATCGATCAACCGCTTCTTGACTTCCCCTGCTGAAGCCGGCTGAGAGTTGAGGATCGGCGGATAGAGTTTGTCCGCCTTCACCCAGGCCAACGAACGTTCCTCGGGCTTGAGCGAGTCCTTTCCTTCAAAAAATTTCCGATAAACGTCATCTTTATTATAGAGAAACAAATGTGAACTTTTATATGCCTTCACCCACGCCTGGCGGCGATCTCCGATATAATCGAGCGTAGGGCGGACGATCAGCGCTTCAGCCAACATCACGAAGCCCGCGATCATGGAGATAGGGTTTGACGGGACGAGCATGAAAACGAGCGCAACGTAGGAAAAATACAAATCGACGGTGGTTTTCACATTTTCGTAAGAAAACAGACGAGCCCCGCCGCGAGTATCTTCACTTGTTAACAGGGTCGTAACCGAAGTGAAGATTCCGATCAGGTAAAAGGCAACTCCGATCGACATGGCCGTATTCGCGATGTTCTCAGCGGCAGTCTGGGCCGACTGACCCTGACCGACCTTTTTCAGCCACCGTACCCATCCTTTGGTTGTATCCCAACTGTCAGGTGTGCCGGAAAAGTTGTCGAGCACCTGGATCACCTGATTCACAGGAGCTTTGCCAGTTTTCCATAGCTGGTCGAATCGTTTCGATGAAGCCGCCAATGCATTCCAACAGTTTTGAATGAACGTCCGCGCATGCGGTTTTCCGGATTCCGCCACGAAGAATGACGTGATATGGACGACAAAATCATCGAGAAGACTACCGAGAGCTCCGACAGCCCTCGAAGCACCGGGGAGATCGCTTGTTCCGCGCATATTTCCCCATTGACTGCGGAAATCCTGGATGGCCCCCAAAAAAGAAAATGTCTCGGCCGCTTCCTGGGTGAACAGATCATAGGTATGCAGCAGGATGAACATGGCCTCGGCAAGAGCCTGATCCTCGAGTTCCTGTTGGGTTCTTCCGAATTGTTTGATGATCAGCTCGAGCTGTTCGTGCGGCAGAAGCAGTTCGGACTCCGGAGTTTGAACGCCGATCCGTACATTCTGCTCTCGTATCGTTTGAATTCCTAACGGGCTCAGATCGATTGCTTGGATCATCGCCGGCTCGAGGATGAGAAGAAAGACGAGAACCATGGAAACGGCTTTCCTCGGAGATATATAATGCATGGCCACTCCTTCGGGAAGAAATGATGGCGGATGACACGGCACGCATATATACTGTCATATATACTATGCCATTCGGAATTTCCACGAGATTTCTGACAGACTCGTTGATATTCTACCATGAATGACGTTTGCGAGAGAAAGACATCTGCAAAACCGCAGCAGTTCGCACTCAGCAAACGGAGCCTTTCCTGATGAACGTTGCCGTTCGGAGGCGCCGGCCCCGACAAAGATTCAGACCATGGCCACCCGGGAACCAGCTTCGGTGCTCATCGTGAGAGTTCCTGGCTGATACCGGTCTGAGTTGCGCTCCTCATGCGACAGCGAGTATAGTTTATGTCTTCACGAATCGCGAACACGGTTCCATGGTCGCCGACGTTTTCGGACCGGCGAAGCGGCGTTGAGTAAAGCAGGGCGGTCTGAGCCATTCTACAGGTCTGCATGCCAATATGACTTTCGAAAAATCGATTTTACACAACTCTCATGTGCTGAACGAACTTCATGCTCCGTTTCGAAGCATTCGCCTGATGGCAATCGAGAAGCTGCTTCAGCAAGGTTTTCCTTCAGAATGGGAGGCAACGCTCAAGAAATGCCTTGCCGAGGATCCTGATGAAGAATGTCGCATGTTGCTTCGACATGCCCTCGATCTTCACGCTGGGGGACAACCGATCCAGTCACCCGTCTCTGCCGAATCCATCGCAAATGAACAGCCGTCCGATTTGATACGCCGCCTGTCAACCATGGCTGAGGAGGAAAAATCCGGCTGGCTGGACAACGCAAGAAAGATGCTCTCCTCACATCCGCCGCCCCTCCTTTGCTCAACGATCCTCCGTGTGTTCCAGAATTTTTGGACCGAATCGGATTTCGATGATCTGCGGCAGTTTCTGAAAAATTCATCCTGCCTCGTTCGGTCCCTCGCTCTCAGAATTCTCATCCGCATTGATGACAAGCGGCTTGCCCCCGACCTCATCATGTTTCTTGATTCGCAGGACGTCGGGCTCCGCCTTCTGGCCGTAACAGGGCTCGTTGCAACCAACCCGGACGAAGCCTGCCACCACCTCCATCAGATGCTCCTCTCACGCGGTATGCATACACGCAGTCTGGCACTTCAGACTTCCATGCTGATGCCGTTCGAATTGGTGAGAGATCTGATCTTCGATTTTCTGGCTCAGGAAGTTCGCCCTGACCTCATCGAACAGGCAGGGCTCATCTTGGTGATGAATCCGACTCTCCAAACCCCCATTGCTCTGACTAACCTTATCGTTCGTGCTGACCCGAATAAAGGTCAAATCCTTCTTCGTTTCCGGCAGGAAGTGATTGAGCATCTATCTGGTTCGGGCCAGTTGGAAGGGCAAACAAATTTGTATCTGGAAAAGCTGAAAGCCTGGGAAGATCGATGTCGCACCTCTTTTGCCATGGAGCGCGGAGCGATCGCATCGACCGACACACCATCCGACGGTGTTTTGAACCACCCTCAGCGATCGGGATTCGACGAGCGAAAAGACACCGGTGAACGTTCAGAAGTCAGTCCATCTTCGGATGCGCAATTTCAAAAACCATCAGAACGATCCTGTTCGAAACCACCAATGACTGAAGAGGCTCTTCCCGCGGACATGGATGTTTCGGAGAACGATGCCACCGATGCGATGGTATTGCACACGGTAGGAGATCGCCGCTCTGAAAGCCGCTCCTTGATCCAGGCAATTCGCATCATCGGAAGACGTGGCTTGAGACAGGCCATCCCGCAAATTCGAAACTGCCTCGACAGACCGGATGACCAGGTCGTTGCCGCAGCCGTGTCATGTCTCGGGAGCATTGATGAAGAATGGCTCCTTGAGCGTCTCGGGAAATTCTGGGGAAGCAAATCGATGGAAGTAAAGCAAGCGTGCATGAAGGCGCTGAAAAGTGCCGAACCGTTCGCCGCCCATTCCTTCGTTTCTTCGCTATTACTCGATACTCGACAGCATGTTGCCATGGGTATTCTCTGCTGTCTCCCCTGGCTCGATTTCACAAAGGTTCGAGGGTGTCTCACAGAAGCATGTCTGAAACACAACTCTTCAGAGTTCTGGGACGGCGCCTTGGCGCTTTTTTTGTCGAACCCGGATGTCCAAAATCTTCCCTTGTTATCCCAGCTTCAACATTCAGGCTATCCTGAATTACAGAACAAAGCTTCGAATGCCATCCAAGAGACGCTCACGATATGCCGTGAATTCGGGCTCGCATCAGAAAAAGATCTTCAAATCATGTTACATCCACCGGCATCAAGAGCAAGTTGTTCAGTCCAGCGAAGGATGTCGCAGCAGCACGAGGAACAAGCCCGAACGAATCATCCTTCCAGGGTTTCGAACACACTGGTGGGAACAATCGCGCTTTTCGTATGTATTCTTGCCAGTATATTATATGTTTTCTTCCGTCCTTCCGCCGATCCGGTTTCTCCGACTCCATCATTGAGTTCCGCCTCTCAAGACATCGAAGGGAACATTGTCGAAGTCGATGATCCGGGGATGTTCATGGTCATTGAAACGGACAACAAAGAACGATGGCGTATTTCGCTACCGGCTCCCTGGAGGAAACAGCCGATCATGTTTCGCCGTTTTACGGGACGTATTCGGCCGCTGAATACCTCGGAAAACAACGATCGTGAAGGTATTGCGGAAAACGGCTCCCTAGCCCCCCCTCTGCTTTGACGTTCCGCGTGTCATCATCCGGAGCGAACGCAAATTGATTCGTATGTAATGATTCTGAGGGCCTGGTCATGCAGGTTTCCGTTTGAGGCGAGCATTTCTCCGCCGTTGAGGGGGGCGGGACCGCCGGAAAAGTTCGTGATCGTTCCGCCGGCTTCGCGGACGAGGAGAAACCCGGCGGCGACGTCCCACGGCTTGAGGGTGGTTTCCCAGAAGAAATCAAACAGGCCGGCCGCGGTGTAGCACAGATCCATCGATGCCGAACCGAGGCGGCGCAGGCCCTGGGTGCGCGGCATGACGGATTTGACGCGGGCGACGATCGCGTCGAGAGCGCCCGAGGGGTCGTAGGGGAAGCCCGTCACGGCAAGTGCCCTGCCGAGTTCGGTCTGGGTCGAGACATGGATCCGCTTGCCGTTCCGCCAGGCGCCGCCGCCTTTCCAGCCGTAGAAGAGGTCGTCGGTGACGGGCTGATAGACGGCCCCGGCGACCGGTTCTCCGTGCTCGCAGTATCCGATCGATACGGCGAAGTGGGGAAGTCGGTGCGCGAAATTCGTCGTTCCGTCGAGCGGGTCAGCGATCCAGACCCGTTCGGCATCGTGCGGCGCGCCACCGCCTTCCTCGCCCATGAACGGTTCGTCTGGAAACATCCGCGACAGTTCTTCGCGAATGAGGCGTTCGGAAGCATAGTCGGACTCGGTGACGAGGTCCGTCGCGCCCTTGAATTCGATGGTGCTCGTGCCGAGAAAATTCGTTCGCAGGAGAGCCCCCGCACGAAGCGCGACGCGCCCTGCCATAAGGGCGCGATACCGGTTGTCGTATTGTATATTCATATCTATTCCTGAGCTGCGGAAGGATGTGTGCGCGACCGGCGCAACGAGCACCATTTCAATACGCGCCATTCGGTAATTCGTCAACCGTTTCCTGAAACTTCTCATCGCGGCGCCAGCATGATAAGCTTCATCCATCACCGACGGTGAAAGGAGACAGGGATGAGCGAGACGACGACGGGGAAAACGATCGCGATTCTGAGTGTTTCTGCCGGCGCGGGCCACATGCGCGCGGCGGAGGCCGTCAAGACGGCCGCCGAAACGTTTTTTCCGGGCGTGAAGGCGGTTCATGTCGATCTGATGACGCTCGTCAACGACATCTTCCGGAAGATGTACGCCGAGTCGTATCTGACGATCGTCGAAAAGCATCCCTCGCTCTGGGGGTATATCTATCGCAAGGCCGACCAGCAGGACCACGACTCGGCGATGAACAAGGTCCGGCGGGCGCTTCAGCGGCTCAACACCCAGAATTTCATGACGAAGCTGCGCGAGATACATCCCGACATCGTCGTCTGCACGCATTTTCTGCCGGCCGAACTGCTGTCACGAGAGATCAAGAACGGCGGGTGGGACAGGCCGACGTACGTCCAGGTCACGGATTTCGACATTCACACCATGTGGCTGCACGAACACATGACGGGGTATTTCGCCGCCACGGACGAAGTGGCGTTCAAGCTCGCCGACCGGGGTATTCCGGCGGCCACGACGCGGGCAACCGGGATTCCGATCATGCCGATCTTCTCCGAAACGCGCGACCGGGCTGTCTGCGCCGCCGAGATCGGCGCCGATCCGAAGAAACTGACGTTTCTCATGATGTCGGGCGGATTCGGAGTGGGGGGAATCGACTCGCTCGCCGAGCGGCTCCTCAAGATTCCCGGCGAGTTCCAGGTCATCGCCCTTGCAGGGAAGAACGAACAACTTCTCGGCTCTCTCAACAAGCTTGCGGCGGAACACCCCGGCCGCCTGTTCCCGATGGGCTTCACCCGCACGATCGAGCGGGTCATGGCCTGCGCCGACGTTGCGATCACAAAGCCCGGCGGCCTGACGACCTCGGAGTGCCTTGCGGTCGGCCTGCCGATGATCGTCGTGGCGCCGATTCCCGGCCAGGAAGAGCGGAACGCCGACTTCCTGCTCGAAAACGGCGCCGCCATGAAGGCGTGCGACCCCGCCGCCCTCGAATACCGGGTGCGCTCGATCCTCAAAGACCCGGGCCGCATCTCGTCGATGCGCGACAACGCGAAGAAACTCGCGAAGCCGCACGCCGCCCGCAACCTTCTCTCCGCCATCCTTGGTTGAATACAAGATGGTATATGTTCATCGCAAAGGTCGTGTAGGGGCGGTTCGCGAACCGCCCCTACGGCACACAATATATTCATACCGTGAAATATAATATAGAGTTTTCTGAACGGTTGAAGCCGCTCATCGGCGTTCTGTTCGTGTCGGTCACGGCGGTGTTTTTCGGGATGGCGGAGATTCAGATCGAGGGGGCGAACGGCTGGGCGTCGGGGCTGCCGACCTGGCGGATCGAGAGTCACTGGCTGCTCGACATCTTCTGGGGCGGCCGGCCGATGACGGGCTATCACGCCTGGATCTTCTCGTTCATGGCGCTCGTGTTCCACTGGCCGGTGTTCGCTGCCGGGGCCTGGTCGCCGAAACTCGAGGCGCGCATTCTGGGCAGTCTGATGATCTTCTGGATCATCGAGGATTTTTCCTGGTTCCTGTTCAACCCGGGGTGGGGGTGGGCGAAGTTCGCGCCGGCCTTCATCCCGTGGCACAAAAAGTGGCTGGTCGGACTTCCGCTCGATTACGTGACGTTCACCGTCGTCGGCGCTCTGCTGATCGGCTGGTCGTGGAGAACGCAGCCGCAGGCATCTGGCACAGGCCGGTGAAAGGTGGTATAGTGCGGTTTCTCACACCCCCCTGGAGCAGCATGATGGGCACCCGTTCCACCGCCGTCGCGTCGATCCTCGTCCTGGCCTTCCTGCACGGCCCGGGCGCGATTCCCGTTGCAGCGCAGACGGCACAGACCCCCGCGGCGTCCGAAGAACTCGTCGTCGACGGCAACGAAGCGGCGTTCATCGGCACGGAACCTGCTGCGCTCCTGCCGTCTTCGGATATCCCGGATGACGTCGTCAGACCTTCAGCCGAAGACCTTTCGAATCTCATTCCCGTGACTCCCGGAAACGGGCCATCCATCAACCTGCCCGATGACGATACCGACGTCGGCGATCTGATCCTTCCACCCGCCACCGGAACTCCCGTTCCGACCCAGGCTTCATCGACACGGCCGCCCTGGCCGTTCGACAAGGCGGAAGGGCTGGAACCTCTGCTGATCAGCGATGCCGAGATCGTTTCCACCCCATCCGAAGGCGAACGGAAGGAGTCCATGGCCGAACTCACGGGCCGACTCGCGATCGAGGAGCATCACGTCGCACGCCGCAAGATCCTCCGGCGCTGGGTTCTCAAAACCCCTTCAGGGGAACGGATTCCGCTCACGCTCAACTTTCAGCTGCTCTCGGCCGTCAAAAAGCCGGGCATTCCCGATGAAACCGTGAAGATCACCGGCAAATGGACCACATCGGCATCCGAACCCCGTCTCAGGTATCTGACGGCCGACCGGATCGAAACGGTTGCGCCGACGGGTTCCGGAACGCCCGACATCGCTTCAGGCACTCCGGACATCGCCTCAAATACTTTCGGTATCGCGTCGAGGTCTTCCGACATTGCTTCAGGCTCTGCCGGTGTCGGCTCCACGACGAACATCGTCGCGCCGTCGCAGGATCCGTCTTCCGAAATCATCTCTGGAAGTGGATCGGTGGATATCGCTGTTCCCGCTTCCCTGGCAATGAGGTTCTCGCCCGATGTCGCATCGTTCCCTGCCATCTCTTCGGAGACATTGAAAGCCGCGCCGCTTCCTGTCGCGACGGACGCGGTCACGGTCGGACGGTGAGCGCATCTTCCCTGGCACCCGGTTCCCGATAAGCCGCGCATGATTTTTCCCTTTTCGGCGAGAATTTCAGAGGCGGACCGGCACCGATACGAGATCGATGCCGTTTCCGGGGCGTTCTACGGCATCTTCATCGGAATGATGACGCCGTTCATCCCGATCCTGATGAAGCGTCTCTCGGCGACGCCGCTCGAGATGGGGCTGGCGATGTCGGCGCCGTATTTTTCGCTCGTTTTCGGCTTCCCGCTTCTGCGGTATTTCACGGGCTGGCGGGCGCTCGACATCATCACCGTCCCGACGGCGTTCACCAGGCTCGCCATCGCGGGTGTCGGCTTCACCGACAATACGACGGCGATTCTGCTGCTCTACGTGCTGTGCCAGTTCGTCGAAGGGCTCGGCATGGGCGCCTACACGAGGGTACTGAAGGAGCTGTATTCCGACGGCTCGCGCAGTCTCGCGATGGGGTACGTCAGGTTTTTCATCGCGATGACGACGATCGTCGGCTCGGCCGTTGGCGGCTGGATGCTCGATTCCGGGCACAAAACGGCGATGTTCGTCATCGCGGGCGTCTGCGGCATGCTGTCGTCGATCAATTTCAACCGCGTGCTGCCGCGCGACGCTTCGCCGACGTTCGCGACGGGCGGGTTCAGCGTCGGGTCCGTTCGAGCGACCCTGAAAGCCTCGGAAGGCTTTTTCTGGCTCAACGTGACGATCATGCTGTACGGCTTCGGCAACCTGCTGATGCTCGGCGTGCTGCCGACGAAGCTCGTCACCGGCTGGCACGTGTCGAACGCGACGGTCGGGTATCTGAACGGCCTGACGAACGTCGTCCAGATGTTCGCCTACGTCGTCATCGGCCGGTTCATCGCGAAGCACGGCTCGCAGCGCGGCCTGTTTCTCGGGATGTTCGGCGGTCTGCTGAACCCGTGGCTGTTCTTTCTGGCGCCCACGGCCGCCTATCTCATTGTGCCGTATTCGTTCACCGGAATCCTCAACGTCGGCTTCGACCTGAGCTGGATGCAGCTGATCATCGCGTTCGCCCCTGTTTCAGAGCTCGCCGTATATGGGTCAGTATATACGTTTCTGATGGGCGTTCGCGGAATCGCCGCGATGCTGTTCTCGAATCTGGCGCTGTCGGCGCTCGGCGTCGACACCTTCCTGGCCCTCGCCGGCCTCTTTATGCTCGCCGGCGTCTCGATCGCCCTCTGGAAGCGCGATTCCTGGAAAGCCTGATTTTCAGAATGACCAAGCCAACGTCGTAACCCCTGAATAGCGGCGAATTAGCAACCGTCATCTATCCGTAGGGGCGGTTCGCGAACCGCCCCTGCATCGCAATGGCGAGTTCTGTGGTGAGATTTCAGGATTTCATCTGCGCCATCAGTGCCATCTGCGGATCGTGTCTTGTTTTGACAGAGTCGTCTTCTGAGAGTATATTCGGGCTAAGGACAGAAAAAACATCAGTCCAGAAAAAATGAGAGTTTGAACGGGAGAGATCAATATGACGAAGCACGAGCAGTATGCCGTTTCCGTTTCCAAAGAAACCCTCAGGGCGCTCGAGACCCTTGCCACGCACGAGGGCAAGACGATGGACGGCCTCATGCGCGATCTCATCACCTCGTATCTCAAGCTCCAGGCGGCCAAGGCGGGGAAGGCGCCCGTCGACGAGGTTCACGAACACATTCTCGAGATCATCGAGTCCGGCACCGTGGTCGGAAAATAGCGGGAGATGCGGCCATGAAGCAGCTTCACGTCGACATTTCCCTTCCCGAAGCCACCTACCGCGCCCTCGAAGCCCAGGCGACCAAAGAGGGCCGCACCACGGACGACCTCATCCGCAACCTCGTCGTCTCCTACATCAAGGTCCAGGCCGCCAAGGCCGGCAAAACCGCCGGCGACGTATTCCACGAACTCGCCCTCTCATACATCAAGGCCTCGAGCGCAACCGAACACCTCCACCACGCCAAAAGATAACGGCATAGATATATCTGCATCAGATCATCCTTCCGAAGGGGCGGGTTTGAAACCCGCCCCTTCGGCGCACCTGCTATTCCTCGTTCCCATTGTCTTTCATACATGAATTCAGCCAACCGTCCATGCCGGCCCTCTGATTGCGCCCCATCCTCCCGCCATCTGCGGATGCGATATTCATTGTTTGTCGGTAACAGACGAACGGCAATCCGGCAGGGAATCGTCGATTACCACGATGCCCCGCCATTGTCGTTTGCGTGACAAACTCGGGTTCCGTCGCTCGAGCGTCGACACATCGACCCCGAACGCCTCCGCAAGATCGCCAGGCCGGAACGACCGTTTCCCCGCGTCGAAGAAGGAACGGCCGGCAACATATTCCAGGCTTCCCGAAGCAATCCGGTATCGCCGCTCTTCGACGGTCCTGACTGTCGCAAGCTGTCTCGATTCTCCCCGCCATGCCTGCCGCTCGATGCGCGACCAGACGGGTGGCGTGTTTTCGCACACCTGCTGTTCGTCATGCACCTTTTGGATGACGATCCGATCACCCTGTTTCGAAACGGTCAGTCTCGTCGTCTCGAACTCGCCGTCATCCGACCTGACAAGCGCCTCGAACTGGTGCCGAAACACGTCGACCCATTCCGACCCCGAGGCCAGAAGCACCAAATGTCCTTCCTCGATGAATCTCCCGGTCCCTTCCGCGCACGTCTCCCACCGCACCCACACCAATCGCCCGGGAATCACCCATTTCGCTGCAACCGTCTCCGGCGCAACCCCGCGACGTTCCGTGATGTCCGAGGCATCACCGACCGCCATTTTTCCCCACGATAGTGCAGTCGGGGCCAGAGGAAACGCGTGCGCCGGGGAGGCGATCAACAACTCATTGTCGACATTCCACGGCGGCAAGCCATCGAGAGCCTTGCTTCGAAAGGCAATCGGAATGCGTTCGCCCCCTCGCGCCATGGGTGAAATTGCTACAAACATCGAAGCGAGGACGAAGAAAAAGAATCTTTTCCTGAGGGACATGATTCGCAATCCTACATGGAAATCCATTGAATGCAATACGTTACTGCTCGTCTCATTTCTCAGGCGACAATTATCACGAGTGATATATATTACATCGGGGCCGACATGATGCATCCGTTCGCCCTGAGCCTGTCGAATGGCGAGAACACTCGTGTTTCGACAGGCTCTAGATAAACGGTATCAAGCATGCAAGTGATTGCCGTAATACTTTTTGGGCTCTTCGCTATTCGGCGTGGGTAGGGTAGAATCAACGATCCATCGTCTCTGAGGACATCATGACACAACAGGAACTGTTTGCTGCGGCTCTTGGCCTTACTCATCCGTGGTCTGTTACGA
>Ga0116186_1003034_pt1 | contig 14621 bp, 15 predicted proteins | sample AD_JPNNA4_MetaG_FD_89806 | JGI IMG/M metagenome (GOLD analysis project Ga0116186, IMG submission 89806) | Active sludge microbial communities of municipal wastewater-treating anaerobic digesters from Japan - AD_JPNNA4_MetaG | ecosystem: Engineered > Bioreactor > Anaerobic > Digestate | place...
CAGGGCGTCGCGCGCATGAGGATTTATGACGACAACGGCGCCTACGGCTTCGAGTTCGCCGTCCCCGGCGAGCAGCTGCCGGAAATCCGCGTCTACGATGTCGAAACAGCCGAACCCGGCACGCTGACGGCGCATGCCACCTCGGACGCGATCCACGGGAGGGAAACGTCTGTGCGCTTCGATTTTGACGGCGATACCTTCACCGGCTGGCTGAAAGTACCGTTCATGGGCAAAATCCGCTTCGAGAACGGCCGGCGGATTGAAAAATTATAATTATTAGGAGGCAGTCCTATGCGGCGGCTTGATGACGGCGGGGTGGCGGACCTTAACATCGCTTATATCGGCGGGGGTTCCCGCGGCTGGGCGTGGAAACTCATGGCCGACCTCGCGCTGGAACCGCAATTGTGCGGCACCGTACGGCTTTATGACATTGACCGTGAAGCCGCGCGCCGCAACGAACTCATCGGCAACAAACACGCCTCTGCGGCGAATGTGAAAAGCGTCTGGCGTTATACGGCAGTCGACACCCTCGAGCAGGCGCTGACGGGCGCGGACTTTGTCGTGATCTCTATTCTGCCCGGCACGTTTGACGAGATGGAGAGCGACGTCCACGCGCCCGAAAAGTACGGTATCTACCAGCCCGTGGGCGACTCGACCGGTCCCGGCGGTATTATCCGCGCTTTCCGCGCCATCCCGATGTTCATCGAGTTCGCGCAAGCGGTGAAAGCGTTTGCGCCCGACGCGTGGGTCATCAACTACACCAACCCCATGTCGCTTTGCACGCGCGCTATGTACGAGGCGTTTCCGCAAATCAAGGCATTCGGCTGTTGCCACGAGGTCACCGGCATCAAAGCGCTGCTGTGCCTGGCGGTGACGAATATCCTCGGCGAGGACTTTCCGGCGGACGGCGAAGTCGAAATCAACGTCCAGGGCATCAACCACTTCACCTGGGTCGACAAGGCGGCCTACAAAGGCGCGGATTTGCTGCCTGTTTACGGCAGGATGATCGAAGAAATCGATTTCAGGGACCCCGCCAATCCGCTGTCGAAACAGTTCGGCGCGAACGCCGTCAAGTTCGACCTGTTCCGCCGCTACGGCGTTATCGCCGCCGCGGGCGACAGGCATCTTGTCGAATTTCTGCCCCCCTGGTACCGAAAAAACCCCGAGGAAGTCGCTCGCTGGGGCTATTCGCTGACCGCCGTCGCCGACCGCAAGAAGGGCTTGGCCAAACGGCTAGAAAAGAGCGATGCCCTCGCTTCGCAAACCGAACCCTATCAACTCGGCTTTTCCGGCGAGCAGGGCGTGCAGCAGATGAAAGCGCTGCTGGGCATCGAGCCGCGCGTGTTCAACGTCAATATCCCCAACAGCGGCCAAATCGCCAATCTGCCGCTTGGCGCCGTCGTCGAGACCAACGCCCGGTTCTCCCACAACAGCGTGGTGCCCCTGCAGGCCGGCGCCATGAAGCGCGAAGTCCAGAGTCTGGTCGCCCACGTCGTCAGCGTGCAGGAAACGGTGATCGAAGCCGTTTTCACCGCCGACAAGGAACTCGGCTTCAACGCCTTCCTCAACGACCCGCAGATGGTCATCGGCCTCGACGACGCCCGCGCTTTATATGAAGAAATGATAACCAACACCAAAGCGTATATTCCGTGGCTGCCATAATGCCCTGCCGATACTGGAAATCGTATTCCTCATAAAATCTGACAACTGACAACAGTTATTAATATCGTCCCCGGGCGGCCTTTCGACAGCCTGGACTGGCTTCGCCCTAAAGAGCGAAGCCGGTTGCGCTTGCGCGGAAAATAAGCGTGTTCTCCTGCTTCGCGCCGTTTTATCTGGTATCTGGCGTCTGAAATCTGATGTCTGTCTACGCCGCGATTTTGCTCGGGAACACGTCGGGGCCGAAGCCCATCGTCATCGCGGTAAAGAGGGCGATATCCTTGTTTTTCACAACCGCCCCGTTTTCAATGAAGTTGCTTGAACCGTAAACGAACAGCGGCACGTTCGCCGAGGAATGCGAACCGGAGGTGAAGGCGTACTTGCCATTGATATACTGGATAGCGCCCGTTTCATGGTCGGCGGTGACGATGACCAGCGTGTTGCCGTCCGCCCGTGCGAAATCGAGCGCGGCCGCTACGGTTTTATCGAGTTCGGCGACGCAAGCCACGGTTTCGGCAACCTTGTTGGAGTGTGAATTTTTATCGATGTGGGCGCCTTCAATCATCAGGAAAAAGCCATCCTCGTCGCTGTCAAGCAGGCCGATGGCTTTCCCGGCCATTTCGGTCAGCGAAGGCGTGCCGGCAGCCGGCTCGCTTTTCCACAACTGGTCGCCGTTAAACTGGCCGAAACTCTTTTGCCCCGGCGTCAGCGATGCGAGCTCGGCGTCGCTGGCGATGTAGTCATAGCCGAAACCCTCCACGAGCTCCGGCGTAATGTCGGAGCAAGCGGCGCCCCAGATCAGGTCGATGCCCGAGGCGGCCTGCTGACGGGAGATGTCGGCGGTGTTGTCGCGCGAGCTGGTGTGGGCGGAGAAACCGGCAGGTGTTGCGCCGGCGGTCGAATCGGTTGTGACGATACCGGTGCTCATGCCCTTTTCCATGGCCAGCTCCGTCAGGTTCTCGGGGTGCGAAATGAAATCATAGGGGTCATAGGGATAAACGCCGACGCAGCCGTTGGTCGTGCGCACGCCGCAGGAAAGCGCCGTCGCCCCCGCGCCGGAGTCGGTGACAGCCGCGCTTGAGGAACGCGTTTCGCTCTGTCCCCTCAGCGGCATTGTTTCCATTACGAGGCTGAGGCCCAGTTCCTGTTTGGCAAGCGCCAGGTGGTTTTCGCCCATGCCGTCGCCGATAATGAAGATAATGTTCTGCGCCTCATCGCGCGGCGCGGGCGCGGGCAGCAGGCCGGCAAACAGGCTGACGAGCATCATAGCCGCCGTGATGACGGCTGCATAGCCCTTGAAAACAAGCGATTTTTTAAACAGAGCCAATAAAAAATCCATAACGGACACCTCTCTTTGATATTTATTATCCATTATAGTTAATCCGCCACCGGCGGTCAACCGGCCGCGTCCCGAGGGACGCCGGCCAAAATTGCAGGACATCTTGCAAAAACCTGCAAAATTGCTTGATATGGACCGTATCATGATGTAAAATATGCATACAAATGAAGGGAGGACGACATGCCGAAAAGATTGCTTTCCGATATGGAAAAACTGTACCCCACCTTCTCCAAAGGGCAGAAGAAGATCGCGGACTACCTCACCGCGCACTACGACAAAGCGGCCTTTATGACGGCAGCGAAACTCGGCAACACCGTCGGTGTCAGCGAGTCGACCGTCGTGCGCTTTGCGGCGGAACTCGGTTACGAGGGTTATCCGCAACTGCAGAAAACCCTCCAGGAGATAATCAAAAATTACCTTACCAGCGTGCAGCGCATGGAGGTCGATACCAGCCGCGTCAGCGACGACACCATCATCACCAAAGCCCTGACGGCCGATATCGAGATGATCAAAGCCACCCTCGAACAAATATCCGTCAAGGATTTTACCGGCAGCATTGAAACCATCAACAAGGCGTCGAAAATCTATATCATCGGCGTGCGCAGTGCCTCGTCGCTCGCGGGCTTTATGGCGTACTACTTCAACCTGATATACGATAATATCGTGCTGGTCAACTCCGCGCGCGCGAGCGACCTGTTCGAGCAGATTTATAAAATAACGGCCGATGATGTCTGCATCGCGATGACTTTCCCGCGCTACTCCAAACAAACGGTCGGCGCCCTGCGCTATATCCGGGAAACCGGCGCGAAAATTATCTCGATTACCGACAGCAAGATGTCGCCCATCGCCCCGCTGGCGGACCATCTGCTCATCGCGCAAAGCAGCATGGTCTCCTTCGTCGACTCGCTTGTGGCGCCGCTGAGCCTGATTAACGCCCTCATCGCCGCCTGTGCAAGAAGCCGCAGCGAAATGGTCGCCGACCACCTCAAGACGCTCGAAAAAGTCTGGGAGGAATACCACGTCTACCAGACCAGCCACGACGACGAGGAGGAGGAAGCCGCCCGGTGAAACGCCTTGCGGTTATCGGAGCGGGTCCCGCCGGGCTGATTTGCGCCGGCGCCGCCGCACGGCGAGGGATTGACACCACGGTTTTTGAACGCAACGACCGCCCCGCGCGCAAATTGCTGCTGACCGGCAAAGGGCGCTGCAACGTCACCAACAACCGTACGGATATCGAAGGCCTCATTGAGAATGTTCCCGTCAACGGCCGGTTTCTCTACAGCGCTTTTTCCGCCTTTATGCCGGCCGACACCATGGCTTTGTTCGAGCGCCTGGGCGTCAAACTCAAAACCGAAAGGGGAGACAGGGTATTCCCTGTTTCCGACAAGGCCGCCGATATTGCGGACGCGCTGGTTCGATACGCGCGGGAAGGCGGCGCACGTTTTGAAAAAGCGCTTGTTACCGGCATTGAAATACGGGACGGCGCGCTGGCCGGTGTCCTTGCTGACGACGGTAGGCGTTTCGCCGCGGACTGCGCGGTGCTGGCAACGGGAGGGATTTCGTATCCGTCCACAGGTTCCGACGGCACCGGCTACGCGGTCGCAAAACAAGCGGGTCACACCATCGTCGAGCCCAAGCCGTCGCTCGTCGGGCTGGAACTGCATGAAGGTTTTTGTTCCGAACTCAGCGGCCTGTCGCTGAAAAACGTGGAGCTGGCGCTCATCGACAGCCGAACGGGCAAAACCGTCTATGCCGAACGCGGCGAAATGCTCTTCACCCATTTTGGGGTGTCCGGCCCTCTGGTGCTGTCCGCAAGTTCGCATATCAGGCGGATGGAGGCGCGGCGTTATCATCTGCTGCTCGACCTGAAGCCGGCGCTGACGCTTGAAACGCTCGACGCGCGCCTGCTTCGTGAATTTTCCGGGAACCTCAACCGCAATTTCATCAACGCCCTCAACGGCCTGATGCCCAAAGCGCTGGTGCCTGTCATCGTCCGCCTGTCGGGCATCAAGCCCTCTCAGAAAGTCAACCAGATTACGAAAGAACAGCGGTCCGCGCTCGCGCGCCTGCTCAAAAACATCGAAATGACCGTAACGGCTTTCCGTCCGGTCGAAGAGGCCGTTATTACCTCGGGCGGCGTGGACACTTCGCAGGTCAATCCCAAGACCATGGAATCCAAGCTGGTCAAAGGGCTGTATTTTGCAGGAGAGGTTCTGGATGTCGACGCCTATACAGGCGGCTTTAATCTGCAAATCGCGTTTTCGACCGGTTATCTCGCGGGCATATCCGTATGCGCGCGATAAAAACGGGGAGGCACCAATGAGCATCAACATCGCCATCGACGGACCGGCAGGCGCCGGCAAGAGCACCATGGCCAAAGCCGTCGCGAAGGAACTCGGTTATATCTACGTCGATACGGGCGCGCTTTACCGCGCGGTCGGTCTGTCCGCCCTGCGCGCCGGCATCGACCCTTCCGATTCGGACGCCGTGACAGCCGCCCTCGGCTTGATGCGGGTCGAGTTGAAATTCAAGGATGGAGAACAACGGGTTTTCCTCAACAGGGAAGACGTATCCGAAAGCATCCGCACACCGGAGGCGTCGATGGCGGCCTCCGCCGTTTCGGCGATTCCTTCGGTGCGCAAGTTCCTGTTTCAGTTGCAAAAAGACATCGCCGCCGCTCATGACTGCGTCATGGACGGCAGGGATATCGGGACGGTGGTTCTCCCGGGCGCGCAGGTGAAAATATTCCTGACCGCTTCGCCCGAGGAACGCGCGCGCAGGCGTTTCAACGAGCTGAAGGCCAAAGGCATCGCCGCGGATTACGAGAGCGTCCTGGCGGAGATGAAGCAGCGCGACTACAACGACGCCAACCGTGACATCGCTCCGCTGAAACCAGCCGAGGACGCCGTGTTCATCGACTCCACAGGCCTCAACATCGAGCAGTCCGTTGAAAAAATCATTTCCGTCGTGAAGGAGAAACTGCTATGAAAGCCTTTGATTTTTCGGCAGTCAGAACCTACAGGACCTACCGCGTGATGATGCCGTTGCTGTATGTGCTGGGCCGGATGCTGTTTTTTATCCGTCACGTCGGCAAAGAGAACGTGCCGAAAACCGGGCCGCTGATCATCGCCTCGAACCATACCAGCGCGCCGGACCCCGCCTTTGTTTGCACCTCGCGTGTGCGCGAGATTCACTATATGGGTAAAATCGAGTTTTTTGAAAACCCGGTCATCGGTCCCGTCTTTACAAAGTTCAACGCTTTCCCCGTCAAGCGCGGGAGCGCCGACAAACAATCCATCGAGTACGCTGTCAGACTGCTCGGCGAAGGCAGGGTGCTGGGCATGTTCCCCGAGGGCACCCGTTCCCGCGACGGCATCCCGCACCAGGCGAAGGCCGGTGTCGCGCTCATCGCCAAAGCGGCGAAGGCGGATGTGCTGCCCGTGAGCATTTATTCGAAAAAACCGGGCAGGCCGTTTCATCGCGTCACCGTGCGGTTCGGAAAAGTCATTCCCTACGAATCGCTCGGCATGGAGGACGACGGCCCCGCCGCGCAGGTCAGGGAAGCCGCGCGCATCATTATGGACGAAATCACCAAACTTTGGGAGGAAGACCGTTGCCGACAGTAAAACTCGCGTGCAACGCCGGTTTCTGTTTCGGTGTCGACCGCGCGCTGAAAATGGTCAACGACCTGCTCGATTCCGGCAAAAAAGTGCGCACGCTCGGGCCGCTGATACATAATCCGCAGGTCGTCGAGCAGCTGGAAAAACGGGGCGCGGCCATCATCGAAACGCCCGGCGAAGCCGAGAGCGGCTGTGTGGTCGTTATACGGACGCACGGCGTGCCGCGCGATGTGCTCGCTTCTTTTGAGGCGGCAGGCGCCGATATCTGCGACGCGACGTGCCCCTTTGTCAAAAAGATTCAGCAGACCATCGCGGAAAACTCCGCCCCGGATATTCCCGTGCTCATTGCCGGCGACAGCAATCATCCCGAGGTGCGGGGCATTATGAGCTGCTGCCGGGGGCCTGTTTTCACCTTCAAAACGGCCGAAGAACTCGAAGCACTGCTCGCCGCCGAACCCCGGCTTGCGCAATCCGGGTTCATCGCGGTGGCGCAGACAACGTTCGGGACGGCGGTCTGGGAGGCGTGCGAACAAATCATCAAAAGCAACTGTACAAACGCTGTTGTATTTGATACAATATGTAACGCTACCGGCGAAAGGCAGGCCCAGGCCGAAGCCCTTTCGGCGGAATGTGACATGATGATTGTCATCGGCGGGCGTGAAAGCTCGAACACGGCGAAACTCAGGGCGGTTTGTGAAACACACTGCGAAACACACCTGATTGAAACAGCCGACGAGTTGAGCGCGATCGATTTTTCGCGCTGCCGCGCAATCGGAGTCACGGCGGGGGCATCTACACCCCCGGGCACAATAAAGGAGGTACTTGAAACCATGTCAGACATTTTTGATGACAAATCCGGCATCGCCGACGACGCGGCGCTCCCGGCCGCTGCCGGCGCGGCAGACAGCACGGACAACGGGGTTGCGGCGGCGCCCGCCGCGGCGGACAGTGTTGACAATACCGCTGCGGCTGCATCCGATACGGCAGAAAGCGCGGCCGGCGCAGTGACGCCCGCCCCTGACGCCGGGACTGTCGAACCCGCACAGGCAGACGGCGGTGCTGCGGATGAACCCGAGAGCGAAGACGCGGAGTTCAAAGTCGCCCTCGAGGAGTCATTGAAGAGCCTGAACTCAGACCAGAAGGTCCGCGGTGTGGTGATGGGCATCTCCGCTACGGAAATTCAGGTCGATATCGGCAGGAAGCACGCGGGCTATGTACCGTTTGAAGAGTACAGCGCGGACCCGAACGCCAACCCCGCTGCGGAACTCAAAGTCGGCGACGAGATGGACCTCATCATTTTGAAAACCAACGACACCGAAGGCACCGTCGTCCTCTCCAAACGCCGCTGCGACGCGATGAAGTCATGGTTTGATATTTGCGATGCCGAGAACACGGACACCGTGTTCGAAGGCGTCGTGACCGAGATTATCAAAGGCGGCCTGCTCGTCTTGTCGGACGGTGTGAAAGTATTCGTACCCGCCTCTCTGGCGACCGCTTCGCGAGGCGACCCGCTTGACGATCTGCTCAACAAGCGCGTCAACTTCAAGATTATTGAGGTCAACAAGCAGCGCAAACGCGCCGTCGGTTCCATCAAGGCGACGCTTTCCGACAGCCGCAAGGCCGCTGCGGACGCTTTCTGGGCAACTGCCGCCGTCGGTGATAAAATACGCGGCGTGGTCAAATCGATGACCAGCTACGGCGCCTTTGTCGATATCGGCGGCGTCGACGGCATGATCCATATTTCCGAACTCTCCTGGAAGCGTATCAAGGACCCCTCGGAGGTTCTTGCTGTCGGCGACGAGGTCGACGTCACCATCAAAGGCCTTGACCCCGAAAAAAGGAAGATTTCCCTCGGTTATAAAAAAGCCGAGGACAGCCCCTGGGAGCAGCTGCGTGAGCAGTATCCCGTCGGTTCCGTGCTGGAGGCGGAAATTGTCGGCATGACCACTTTCGGCGCTTTCGCCAGGGTGATGCCCGGCATCGACGGCCTTATCCACATCTCGCAGATCGCCAACCGCCATATCGAGAAACCGCAGGACGAACTGAAAATCGGCCAGACCGTAACGGTCAAGGTGACCGGTATCGATTTTGACCGCAAGAGAGTCAGCCTCTCGATTCGCGCCCTGCTCGATCCGCTCGAGGGAGCCGAGGCGCCGGCCGAAGAGGCCGCCCCGGCTGTTGATGAAACAGCCGAAGAAGCTGCCCAGACGGCAGAACCCTGCGAGCCTGTAGGGAACGACCCCTGTGTCGTTCCGGAAAATACGGAAGAACCCTCGGAACCCGCGGAAGAGGCCGCCCAGGCGGCAGAACCCTGCGAGCCTGTAGGGAACGACCCCTGTGTCGTTCCGGAAAATACGGAAGAACCCTCGGAACCCGTCGAAGAGGCCGCCCCTGTTGTCGAAGAAATTGCCGAAGAGGCCGCCCCGGCAGTTGAAGAACCCGCGGAAGAGGCTGCCCAGGCGGCAGAACCCTGCGAGCCTGTAGGGAACGACCCCTGTGTCGTTCCGGAAAATACGGAAGAACCCTCGGAACCCTCGGAAGAGGCCGCACCGGCTGTTGTTGAAATAGCCGAAGAAGCCGTCGAGGACGCGCAGGAGGACGAGGCCGAATAAGGCCTTCTCACACCCCTTGTTTGTTTCAAGAGGCGGGGAACCCCGCCTCTTTTATTTAAGATAACGCATTTGCATAAAAAATGCGCTTGTTGCCGGCGGTTTTTCTCCATAAACATGGAGAATATTTTGTAACAGCGCGTCGGCTAAAGTGCTACAATATCTTGAATCAATATGCAGGAGAACGCGCCCCCGTTGATTACGATCGTATGCGGCCATTACGGCAGCGGAAAAACCAATTTTGCACTCAACCTCGCCTTGCGGCGGCGTGCAGGCGGCGGGGAAATGACGCTTGTTGACCTTGACATCGTCAACCCCTATTTCCGCTCGTCCGATTATGCCCGCTTTCTCGAAGAGAAGGGCGTCCGCCTGATCGCCCCGGGCACCGCAGGTACCACGCTTGACGCACCGGCATTGACGCCGGGTATCGGCGCAGCCATCGGCGGCGGGGGAGACGTGATTATCGATGCCGGCGGCGACGACGCCGGCGCCGCCGCGCTCGGCCGCTTTGCCGGAGAAATCTGCGCGCGCGGCTACGAGATGCTCTATGTCGTCAACCGCTTCCGCATCCAAACCGCGGCTCCGGCCGATGCTGCTGCCCTGCTCGGGGAAATCGAAGCCGCATCAGGTCTCAAGGCCACGGCGATTGTCAACAATTCGCACCTTTCGGGGCTGACCGCCCCGGCCGATATTCTGGACGGGCTTGCTTATGCGAAGGCGGTAGCAGGGCTGACAGGCCTGCCGCTGTTCGCCAGCACCGTCCCCGCGGCGCTTGCCGGCGCGCCGGAACTGGCCGGCTATGATCTTTTCCCGGTAGAGATTCTCGTAAAACTGCCGTGGAACTAAACGGAGGGAATTATGCCTAAAGTCACCATCAACGAAAACTTATGCAAGGGCTGCGGCCTTTGCGCGGAGGCCTGTCCCAGGGGGGTGCTCGCACTCGCCGCGGATGAACTCAACGCAAAGGGTTACCCTCCCATGAAAGTGTCCAATCCCGGCGACTGTACCGCTTGCAGGTCCTGCGCGATCATGTGCCCAGACTGTGCGATAACGGTGGAAAGGTGATGAATATGGCTCAACGTGTTTTGATGAAAGGCAACGAAGCGCTCGCCCAGGCGGCAATCGACGCAGGCTGCCGTTGTTTTTTCGGCTATCCCATCACGCCGCAGACGGAACTGGCTGCCTACATGGCCAAACAAATGCCCAAGGTCGGCGGCGTCTATCTTCAGGCGGAGAGTGAAATCGCCGCCATCAATATGGTGCAAGGCGCGGCGGCGGCGGGCGTCAGGGCGATGACCTCGTCCTCGTCGCCGGGCATCAGCCTGAAAACCGAGGGAATTTCCTATATGTGCGGCTCCGACCTGCCGGCGCTGATTGTCAACGTTCAACGCGGGGGACCCGGCCTCGGCGGCATTCAGCCCTCGCAGGCGGATTACTGGCAGGCGACAAAGGCTCCGGGACACGGCGATTTGCATATCCTCGTCTTTACGCCCTCATCGGTGCAGGAAATGGTCGACCTCGTCGGCAAGGCGTTCGACCTGGCGGACAAATACCGCATGCCGGCGATGATTCTTGCCGACGGCCTGCTCGGCCAGATGATGGAGCCCGTCGAAATCGGCGGCAAAGAAGTTCCGGTTCCGGCAGCGAAGCCCTGGGCGGCCTGCGGCCATCGCAACCAAAGGGAACACAATATCGTCAACTCGCTCTATCTTACCGCGAGCGAATTGGAAGATTTGGTAAAAAAACGCTTTGAACGCTACCGTGAGATCGAGGCGAAAGAACCGCTTTGCGAAGCGTACCTCGTCGATGACGCCGATATCGTCGTGGCCGCCTACGGGGCCGCGGCGCGTATCGCCAAAGCCGCCGTGCGTACCGCCCGGGAACGCGGTATCAGGGCGGGGTTGCTCAGGCCCGTTACCGTATGGCCTTTCCCCAAAAAGGATTTTCAGGCTGCGGCCCGGCACGCTTCGCGTTTTTTATGCGTCGAGATGAATATGGGCCAGATGGTCGACGACGTCAGGCTCGCCGTCGAATGTTCCAAACCCGTCGGCTTTTTCGGCACCACCGGCGGCGTGATTCCCACGCCGGCGCAGGTGCTCGAGCAAATCGAAAATCTTTCAGGAGGTGCGCGCTGATGGCTGTCGTTTTTGAAAAACCGCACGCGCTGACCGACGCCCCGACACACTACTGCCCGGGCTGTACGCACGGTATCATCCATCGTCTGATTGCCGAATGCCTCGACGAACTCGGCCTTGAAGGCAGCGCCGTCGGCGTTGCGCCGGTCGGCTGCGCCGTTATGGCGTACAACTATTTTTCCTGCGATATGATTCAGTCGCCGCACGGCAGGGCGCCGGCGATTGCAACCGGCGTCAAAAGGGCTTTACCCTCGGCCGCCGTGTTCACCTACCAGGGCGACGGCGACCTGGCCGCCATCGGCACGGCCGAAACGGTGCACGCCGCCGCGCGTGGCGAGAATATCTGCGTTTTCTTTGTCAACAACGCCATTTACGGCATGACCGGCGGCCAGATGGCGCCGACCACGCTGCCCGGCCAGGTCACGCAGACATCGCCTTACGGCAGGGACGTCAAAACGGCGGGCTACCCCATACGGGTTTGCGAACTGCTTTCCACCCTCGACGGTACCGCCTTCGCCCAGCGCGTCGCGGTCGACTGCGTTCGCAACGTGCTCGCCGCCAAAAAGGCCGTGAAGAAGGCCTTCCAGACGCAGCTTGACGGCAGGGGTTTCTCCATCGTCGAGTTCATTTCCTCCTGCCCGACCAACTGGGGCTTCACCCCGTCCGAGGCGCTGGTGTGGCTTCGCGAGCATATGCTGCCGTATTATCCGCTCGGCGTTTATAAAGATACGTCCGCGCAGGCTCAGGGGGAGGCGCAGCCATGAAGGACCTCAACGTTCTGCTGGCCGGTTTCGGCGGCCAGGGCATCCTTTTCATGGGCAAACTCATCGCCTACGCCGGCCTGATTGACGGCAGGGAAGTCTCCTGGCTGCCGTCCTACGGTCCGGAAATGCGCGGAGGCACGGCAAACTGCAGCGTCTGCCTTTCAGACGAACCGGTCTGCTCGCCCCTGGTGACCGAGCCCGACATCCTCATCGTGATGAACCAGCCGTCCTTCGACAGGTTTATCGGCAGCGTGGCGCCGGGCGGTATCGCCATCATCGACAGTTCGCTTGTCGGCGGCAAAACCGCGAGGGAAGATATTTCCTCTTTCTATGTGCCCGCCACCGCCCTCGCCGGCGAAAAAGGGCTGCAGGGCCTGGCCAATATTATCCTCGTCGGCAAAATGCTTGCGGAGACCCGCTTCTGTTCGCTTGACACCATGCGCGCGGCCATCGAAAAGGCGGTTCCGCCCCGCAAGCAAAACCTCGTCGCCGGCAACATGCGGGCCGTCGAACTGGGCATGGACAGCTGAAAGCAGCCGACCCCGCCGCCCCGAGGGACAGCGGGGTTATTTTTTACATTAAAAGCCGCGCGATTTTGCGGCTGACCGAAAGGATATTAAGAGATGAAACGCTTCCTCCTGCCCGAAACCGGCCGGTTTTTCAAAGCCAATCTCCACTGCCATACAACACTTTCCGACGGTTCTATGACGCCGCAACAGGTAAAAAAAGAATATGCGGCAAGGGGATATTCCATCGTCGCGTTTACCGACCATGAGCGGTTCTTTCGGCACAACAATCTGACGGACGGGCGCTTTCTGGCGTTAAACGGTTATGAAATCGACATCAGCCAAAAAGATGTGGCGAACAGTTATTTCACAAAATGCTATCATTTCAACGCTTACGCGCTCGACGAAGGGGAGAGGGAGCCTGTTTTACCCAAACCCGCTTACGGCGACATGGCGGGCGTCAATACTTTTATTAAAACCTTGAACGCAAACGGGTTTATCGTTTGCTATAACCACCCGTACTGGTCGCTGCAAACGCTCGACGATTATCGCGGCTTAAAGGGGATATTTGCTTGCGAAATATTCAATTTCGGCGCCTATAACCTCGACGGCATCGACGGCAATCAAACTCAGGTGTACGACACGCTGCTGCGCATGGGCAACCGCATCGGCTGCGTCGCCGCGGACGACAACCATAACCGCAGCCCGTTCGGCCATCCTCTCAACGACTCGTTCGGCGGCTGGGTGATGGTCAAAGCCGAAAATCTCGATTACAAAACCATTATGGCGGCCCTCCAAAACGGCGATTATTACGCCTCGTCAGGGCCGGCCATCGAATCGCTTTCTATTGAGAATGATACGGTTTCAATCAGCTGCTCGGAAGCGGTCAGGATCACCTGTACAACGGCCGGCCGGCACGGACAGGCCGCGAACGCCGTAGGTTCCGGGCGGCTGACACACGCAAAGTTCGAGATTGATCCGTCGGATGTCTATATTCGCCTTGAGGTGGTGGACGCACAGGGCGCAAGAGCGAATTCAAGGGCGTATTTCCTGGATGAATGGAAAGCGGATTAAGGGCGAAGGCATGGCTGAGTTGATTGTTTGCGCGCGCAAAGAAGTCCCGTTTCATATTTTGCCGGGCAAAAAGTACGATATCATCGCGTTTTATGATGAAGCGTGGGACCGCGTGCAATGCCCTCCCGGCAGTTTGGGCCGCCTGCTCGAACTCCATATCGCGGACGTCCTGCTGCCCGGCGACCCGAAATCAATGGATAACGCCGCCGCGCTACGCATCAAGGTGTTTGCCGACGAGGCGATGAAGAACGCCGACGCTCTGATTGTATGTTGCGCCGCGGGTATGTCGCGCAGCCCTGCCGTTGCGGCTGCCGTCATGCGGGGCAGCGGGCTCGACGACGGCTGTATATGGGATGACGCACGCTACAGCCCGAACCCGCTTTGCTACGAGATGGTCTTAAACGCATACGGCATAGCGCCGGACAACCTCGATGCGCTCAAGGAGCGGAGCAGACTGGCTCGATATAACAAAATCAACGATTTCCGCTTTTAAAGCGAAGCGGAAATGCCATCCGTTTGCTTTAACTTTGGCGGCGGGATTATCAAATCCGGCTTTGTGCCGGCAGAAAAAAGGGGAGCGCGTCATCGGACGCGCTCCCGCTTTGTAATAGAAGGGGGCTGGGGATTAATACATGCCGCCGCCCTGGGCCGCCATGGCCGCCGCATTGGCTGCCGCTTCGGCTTCTTTGTCGGGCTTCTCGGCGACGAGGCTCTCGGTGGTCAGGACCATCGCTGCGACGGACGCCGCGTTTTCAAGGGCGGAACGGGTGACCTTCGTCGGGTCGAGGATGCCGGCTTTCGCCATGTCGGTGTACTTGTCTTTCGCGAAGTCGTAGCCGTAGCCCTTTTTGTTGGAGCTGACGATGGCGTTGACGATGACGGAACCTTCCAGCCCGGCGTTCGCCGCGATCTGGC
>Ga0116186_1003035_pt1 | contig 14613 bp, 9 predicted proteins | sample AD_JPNNA4_MetaG_FD_89806 | JGI IMG/M metagenome (GOLD analysis project Ga0116186, IMG submission 89806) | Active sludge microbial communities of municipal wastewater-treating anaerobic digesters from Japan - AD_JPNNA4_MetaG | ecosystem: Engineered > Bioreactor > Anaerobic > Digestate | place...
ATCTTTATAGGCCGAGTTAGGCAAAAATTCGCTTCCCTGCAAACCATTGCTCACGTTAAATGTTTTTACTTTATAAGAAACTTTATTAAACCTCGACAATCCTTTTGAAGTGCTAATCCAAAGGTTTTCATTATTATCTTCGAGGATACTGCAAATATATCCATCAACCAAACCGTTATTTTCAATATTAAAAAGCTTGAACGATGGTTTTTTATTGCTATTGAGCATTTTATTCAGGCCCCGCGATGTGCCTATCCACAATTCTCCTTTTTTATCTTCAAAAATAACATTGACCTCATTTGAGCTTATCGAAAGGCTATTTTGAGCATCATAGCTATACCGGACAAAACAATCATGCTCTCTGTCGTATTTATTTAACCCGCCACCCACAGTAGCAATCCATAAAACGCCCTGACGGTCTTCTATAATTGAAGAAATTATATCGCTGCCAATACTTGCAGAGTCTAAAGGATTATGTAAATATTGTCGGAAGGCGTTTTTAACCGGATCATACCTGACAAGCCCGCCATCATAGTTGCCAAGCCAAAGGTAACCAAACCTGTCCTCGCAAATAACCTGAATGTGAGTATCTGAAGCTTTGGCAGGGTCATAGTAAAACCTGTAAAAACGCTTATTGGCCAAATCAAACCTGTTCAGCCCCGATTCGGTGCCTATCCATATTCTGCCTTTTTTGTCGGTAAAAATTGCTTTTATTGAATTGTTGCTAATACTATAAGGATTTTCAGGTTGATATACAAAATGTTCCCAGGTATTTGTTTTCTTATTAAAATAATTAAGCCCTCCAAAATTTGTACCCACCAAAAGGTTGCCAGCTTTATCAATACAAAATGCACGTACAGCCCTGTCATTCATACTATTTTGTTGGCCAGGTTGAATGTTGATGTGGTTAAACTGCATTTTTCTTTTATCAACTTTATTGAGCCCATAATTGGCAGTACCTATCCACAATACCCCGGTTTTATCTTCAAATATGGCATAAATAGTATTGCCACTAATGCTGTTGGGATCAAGCGGGTCATTCTTAAATTGATAAAATTTGTCTTTTTCTGCTTTTTGATTATTATTTTCTTCACTGTTATAAATGAGTTGATTAAGGCCTCCACCCCATGTACCTATCTAGAGGTTGCCAGAAAAATCTTTGTACAACCTATATACCTTATCACTTAAAATGCCGTTTTTATCGCTTTTATCAAACCTGTACCTGACAACCCTGTTAGAAGGTTGTTCTATTTTGTTCAGCCCGGCTTCCCATGTGCCTATCCAAATATTTCCATCTTTGTCTTCACAAATTGAGGTACAGTTATTATCACTCAGGCTATTAGCATTACCGCGTTGGTGATATATATTGTTAAAAAGCTTTTTAGCTGCATCCCATTTGCTTACCCCGTTTTTAGTAGCTATCCAGATATTCGTTTTCGAATCCTGGTAAATAGTATTTACATTATCGTTGGCTAAAGAATTTTGGTTTAATGAATCATAAACATAATGTACAAAGCTAATTTTTTGAGGCAAAGTATTGTTTTTTAAATATTTTGCTTCTATCACGTTGACACCTCCCCCCCAGGTAGCAATCCAAATATTTCCCTGGGGATCTTCATAAATGGTATTTATTAAATTATCGCTAATACTATGTTTATCTGCGGGATTGTGGCGATAAGAAACAAAAGCATCTTTTTCTCTGATGTACCTGTTAAGGCCTCCGCCCCATGTGCCTATCCAAAGATCCCCGGCCTTGTCCACCATTAACGATTTGATAAAATTATCGCTAATACTATCGTCACTTTGTCTGCTGCTTAAATAAGTTTTAAAGTGGCTTCCGTCGTATCGGTGTAAGCCATAATATGTACCTAACCACAAAAAACCTTCTTTATCCTGCACTATTGCTGTAACTGAAGTTGAAGGCAACCCTTGTTTTTCGGACAAATGTTCAAAGTTTAATTTACTCTGTGAGTGCAGACCAATGCATAATAAAAGGAATAGACCTGTAAAATATTTGGGGGGGCATTTAATGGTCAGCATAAGTGTTTTCTTATTGTCCTTATAAATTTAATATACTTTTTTTTAATCTACATACATTCTTTCCATTTTTAATAACATATTAAACTTTATATTTTGAGCAAAACAAAGAAACTATCCTGCCTTTTAAAGGCTTTTAAATTACGTCATTTAAGCAGTTAATTCTACTTTGAATATATTGAAACCATATTGTCCGGTAAATAAAATAGATACTTATAAATACTAGTAATATTGTTGATTAGAAACTGGTCGCCCCGCCAGGGCTTAATTTTAACGATGCTTAATTTTACTACAAACAGGACGTCGCTAAGCGACTAAATAATAGCAGCGTAGCTGCGAACTGTTTGTAGGACAACCAAATACACCCAATGCTTCTAAGCCGCATAGCGGCGAACTGTTTGTACCGGACAACAATGACATTGAAATACAATTACATATAGTTAAATAGTTAAAATATAAAGGTAAAAAAGCAACGTAGTTGCAACATCTTTGTAGTTCAATAAAACTGCCATAGTCATCAGGTACGATGCACCGATATAGCATATTATATGTTTCGCCACTAAGAGGCTTAACATTTACAGGCAACAATTTTCTAAAAAGATTTCGCAGCAATGCGGCTAACAGCAAGGGTTAACTAATCTGTCAAGGTAGAATTAACTATCTGTACGATAAAAAATCACATTTTATACCTTACCCCAAAACTAAAATTAAATATGTCAGCAGGCTTAATTTTCTTGTTTTTCAGGGCATACCAGATTTTATAATCAACAGTTCCTAACTCTGAATACAACGCAACACGACTAACTCTCTTATCAACAGACAAGCACCGGGCATTACACCCTACCAAAGGCATGAGGTGCAAGGCATTGGGCAAATAGTAGTCATCAGGATATAAATCGGGGTAACGAATGTAAGTGTTCGAAGTAATGCCGTACAATACACACATGCCGGCATAAGAGCCCAATTCAAGGCTTGACAACTGTCCTTGCACAAACTGGTACGATGCTTTTATGGCAAAAGAATGTACCCTCACGCCATTGAGCCGCTTGGGCAAATATCCATAATTGAGGTCAACATACAACTTGTCATCCATGTATGTTTGGCCCATCCCTACAGAAAGCAGTCCAATATTGCCGGCATATTGTACTTTCATGTAAGTTGGCCCCTTAGGCTCTATTACTGAATCTTTGTTGTTTTGTGCATAAATGCAGCTTGTAGAAAACAGTATGACCAATAAGACAAGTAATAATAACATTTTAAGGTTAATTTAACTGTTCAATAATAGCCTTATCATGGACAATACTAACAACAAAGCAGCTTTTATCCTTAACACAGCCAGAAACTATACTATGAATACCGTTCACCTTTTTATCAAGAAAACTATGATCATGCCCATAAATGCATAAAATGGTATTTTGTGGAGTTACAATCTGATCAAATACAAGCTTATTTAAGCCTTCCATCTGATCTGACCAGGGGGGGATATGGGCCAATACAATATGTTTGTAAGCGCTGTCGGCCATTTCCTCTTTCAACCACTCGTACTTAGGCGATTTGTTGTTGTTTTCCCAAATAATATCATCAAACATCACAAACTTGTACCGACCAACAATAAAGGACATATTGGGTTGGCCAAATACCTTATTGAAGATAACATAGCCATTTGAGCGATAGTCGTGATTGCCTATTACAGTAAATATTGGATATTTGCAATGCTCTACAGCATCAAGGTACCAAATATACTCCTGGGACAAACCGGCCTTGGTTACGTCGCCACAACAAACAACAAATTGCAATCCCTTTTGAAGGTTAATTTTATTTATGATTTCAGACAGTTTATCGTAATCGTTATGTGAATCAGAAAACACGGCAAACTTAAGAGTATCTTCATCGAATGCAACTAATGATATATTTTCAGCCCTTACTGTATTAAAAACACTTGTTTTTACATTAGCATCGTAAGGGCTATACTCTATCATGTCAGAGCATGAACAAAAAACTATCATGTTTATGCACGCTATAAAGATTAGGCTTCGTAATATTTTTAAATTAAATGGCATGCTTGAAATTTTTAAAAATAAAGCTTTCATTTTTTGTTTTGCATTAAAGTAGTTTATTTTACTACTTAGACCTTCCAAATTTTTGAAAACTCAAAGGCCACCTGACTAATTCAACACGTATATATATGAAACATCAAACAAATTTGTATAATAATAAAAAAACAAAAATTAGAATATCGGCAAAATGGACAAAAAAGGGGTTAAAACACTTACAATCAGCAGTCAAATGTGACTAAAAAAAACATACAACTAAAACAAAACTGCCCTCTTTATTAATCATCATCATTGTTTTTTTACTTTTGCAAAAAAGGCCCCGGGAAACCAAGAACAATTAAATAGAATGAAAAACCAAACAAAAACAACCCGGGGACCTTTTATATTCTATATATTATATCCTTCTAAACAAGACAAACCCATTATTTATCTCTTTATTAGCCCAAGCCTTTAACCAGTCATCAATAAAGTTTGAACAAAAATGATAATCATTAAAATAAAAAGAAATAAAACATTTCCTTAAGTGGACAAAATAAGGTATAAAGTGACTATTGTCACCGTTGAATTTTGTTATATTATTTTTACTAAACCAGTTCATAAACTTTATTAAAATATTTACCTTTTTAAATCAAAAACAGCATCTTAAAGAAAGGCCCCGGGAAACCATGAACAATTAAATAGAATGAAAACCAAAACCAAAAAAACAAACCCGGGGCCATGTTTTTCTATTTATAATTATTTATTGCCTGCAAATAGCGGGCTTTCTTTATCTGGTAATTACATTTTGCTTCGGTAAGGCTGTTCTGCGCATTAAGATAAGCAGACTGCGCCTCAAGCAAATCTGACATGCCCGACACACCAGCTTTATAGTTATCTGAAGTAACCTTGAGGTTTTCTTTAGCCTGTTCTACGGACTTTTCGGCAATAGAAACCTGAAAATAGTCTTCGTTCAGGGCATTCTTAGCCTGCGTTATTTGTAGTTGCATCAGCTCAGAAGTTTCGGCCATTTTATATCTGGCGCTTTCTATTTTTGCTTTACTTTCTTTAATCTTGTGAGCTCCTCCCCACCAGTCGCTAATAGGAATACTAAGGGTAGCAAATACAAGCCCGTTAGTCTTTTTACTATTCATTGCATCGGCATAAGTACCGGCAGCACCAACAGACAACTGCGGAAGATATTCGCCAGCAACCATGCGTTTTTGAAGCTCTTCTGCCTTAATGGCTTTTTCAAGCATCTTATATTCATTTCTGTTTGTTACTACCAACTCGTTATTATCCACATATATCTGAGGGCTTTCAATTTTCAAAGTTGAGCTGTCGAGAACCATTGCGCTATCGTACTTACATCCAATATGCTGACACAAAGCCATTTTGCCCAGAGCAATACCGTTGGTAAGTTTTATACGGTCAACCATTAGTTCGTTTTGTTTTAGCTGCACTTTTAAGAGGTCTGTTCGTTGAACCAGCCCGGCCTTATAAGCAACATTGACATCTTTGTATAGCGTGTCAAGCAATTGTATATAACTATCCAGAGTCTTTAGTTTTTCACCCAAATTGATTACAGACCAGTACAACTCTTCAGTTTTTACAAGCACTTCGGTAGTTGTCATAGCTTGTTTCTCGCGGTTTATATCCAAAGCAGCCTGAGCCAACTTGTTACCATTGATAATGCGCCCTCCTGCAAACAATGGCTGTACAACAATAACATTGGCTATATTCAGGTAATTCAAAACGTTGACAGGTGTTTCAGGGAAATAAGCAAATTGTGTTGCCGTAGCTAAAGTTGCAGGATTGCCATTATAAACCGGAAGGTTCATTTGCGGAATTTTGGCTTTTATCAGGTAATCGTTCAGTTTTATAGCAGTAGCGCTGGCGCTCACTTTGGGAAAATAATTGGTAAAAGCGTTCTTTTTAACCTGTTCAGATTGCACTACATCGCTTACCGCTTCTTTTATTTGATAATTGTTTTGCAGGGCAAGCACCTTACACGAATCTAATGTCAACACTTGTGCATAAGCTTTATTGGGCAGAAAAATAAACAGCAACAAGCCAACGGAAGCCCCTTTGACAAATTTTCCCGAAGGGACAGACCAAAAACCAGGTTTCTTGACTTTATCACTATATGTCCACGAATATAAAATTGGCAGGATGTACAAAGTCAATATCATAGACACCAGAAGCCCAAAGCAAATAACAGAGCCCAATGGCCCCCATAGAGGCGAACGGCTTATAATCATAGGAATAACACCTACCGAGGCCGCAGCAGAAGTAAGGAATATTGGGCGCATACGTCGCTTACCGGCAGCAATAGCAGCTTCATGGACCGATATCCCCTTATTTTCGTGTAAATCGCGGGCATAATCAATAAGGATGATGCCATTACGGACCACCATACCGCAAAGACTTGAAATACCGATAAAAGCTGTTAAGCTAAACGGATAACCCATCAATTTCAGACCAAGTACTGCCCCCGGAAGTGTCAACAGCATAGATGACATAATAAGCAGCGAAAGCTTTTCTTTCTTGAACTGGAATAACAAGATAAAGAATATGAGCACAATGCTTAAAACAAGCGCAATGGTCATTGGCGTAAACACATCCTGTTGCCCTTCATAATCGCCGCCATAATTGATAGAAGTACCTTCGGGAAGCTCAAGTTTATCTATCTGAGGTTTAATTTCATCAAACATCTTGGCTGCAATACCTGTCAGATCATTATCTATAGATATAGTCAACGTTGGGGTGCCATTGCGGTGCACAATGGTCCCTTCTGTCCACTCAGGCGAAAAACTGGCAAAAGAGCGTAATGGTAATGCTGTAAAACTTGCAGGAGAAGTAATATACTGATTTTCTATAGTTGTTATGCTCTTACTTTCTTTGGTCTCTTGCGACAAACGAACCTCAACCGGGTAATCGTCTTCCCATATAGTAGTTAAAGGTATTCCATCGAGCCCAAACATAAGCGATGTAGCCACAAGGCCTTTGGAATAACCCATCCTGTTTGCCTTGTCGCGATCAAGGTTCACCTTTACCGATTGTTGCTTTTGGTCCCAGTCTGTTCGCATCCAGGCTATATGCTTAGTGTTTTTTAGGATACTATCCACCTTAGCTTCTACAGCCCTGATATCTTTTATCGAGTCGGAGCTTATCCGTATTTCTATAGGGTATTTATTGAGCTGCAATACCAATATTTTAAATTTTACATGGGCATTTTCAAACCTGTTGGCATACTTCTCGCTATAATCGTTTACTATAGCGCGTGTAGCCTTATCCGAAACAGTATTGACGAGCAACTGGCCATAATTTGATGCTGGCATATTGGGGGCATAAGCCACCTGAAAACGAGGCGAACTGGTACCAATAAAACTGGTTACATTCGTAACACGTTTATCTTTAAGCAACAGGTTTTCCATGCTATCCATCACAGCAGCAGTACTTTCGAGTGATGCCCCTGTGGGCAGGTAAACCTCAACAGCAAACTGGTTGCGCTCTAATTCAGGAAATAGTTGCTGATCGGTATTTTTGAACAATATAGCCGAAAATATTATTAATATCACTGCTGCCCCAAAGACCATTCTGGGGTGTCGAAAAACCTTTTCTATCGAATTGTCAAACTTTGTCTGCAACCAATCGAGGAAAGTTTTGCCTTTCTTTTTATTTTCTTGTGTTTTCAAACCTTTTTTGATAAAAACAAAGTTTAGGTAAGGGACCAGCAATACGGCAATAACAATAGACAATGTCAGGGCAATGGCAACAACAATAGGTATTGTCATCAGAAACTCCCCGGCAGTACCAGGTACCATAAGCGCCATAGGAATGTACACCACTATAATGGCAAGTGTTGCTGTTACTATAGGAGAAAATAGTTCTTTTGCACTTGCTATTGCAGCATGCCAAGGCGAAATGCCATGATCAATCTTTTCGACATGGTTATCAATGACCACAATAGAATTATCGACAATCATCCCCAACACCAGGATCAACGAAGCAAGTGAAACCGTATGAAGTTCTACACCAAAGAAATATAAGAAACCCAGTGTGATAAAAACCGAAATAGGCACAGTTATGCCTGCTACCGAAGCTACCCTTAGCGGCAACAACAACATGGTAACCAGAATAACAGCTACAATTGCAATAAAAAACTCTCGCATAAAGTTGTTTACGGAATCCTGAACATATTTGGGCAACTCCGAAATCTTAGCAACTTTGATATCTTCAGGACAACTTTTCTGAAATTTAGCTATAGCCTTGTCCACCTCTTTACCATATTGAACAATGTTGTTTCCTGTTTGCATTTCTAATGAAAGCAAAATAGTTTTCATCCCATTCTGTTTGATATAGCTGTCGGGGTCTTCGTAACGCCTTTCGATAGTGGCAATATCTTTTAGCCTTACTACGTTGCCATTGGGGTCGGCATATACAATCTGGTCTGCCAGATCTTTTTCTGACTCAAAGTTAGCTGGCAAATGTACAGAGAGGTTTGTTTTACCATCTTTCAGCACACCTGCATAGTTTATCATACCATTAGTCTGGTAAGCGCCTAACAATGATAGTGCCTTTATATTGTACTCATTGAGTTTTTCGGGTTTGACATTTACAAATATCTTTTCTTTTTGCAACCCAAAATGTTTTACTTTAGAAGTAGCCGGTATCTTGCGGACTTCTGTTTCTAACTTCTTGAGCTGTTCTTCCAAATCCTTATAACTCTTTGTATCTGAAGATAAGGTAATAAGCAAAGCTGAAGTGTCGCCAAAGTCTGCATTGGCAACCAGCGCCAGCACCCCGGTGGGCAGGGTCATTTTTAGCTCGGCCAAGCCATGTTTTAGTTTTGACCAAAACTGGTCTGCATTCTTTACGTCATCGTTCAATTCTACAAAAATGTACATGATCCCCTCTTTAGAATGCGAGTATGTCTTGGCCTTTTTAACTTCTTTATATCCAAAAATGTAGTTTTCAACTACCTTTGTCAGTTGTTCTTCTACCTCAGCCGAAGTAGCTCCCGGATATACCCCAACAATAACCCCCTGACGTATTGTAAAATCCGGAAACTCGTTACGGGGCATCTTTACAAGTGCAATACCACCAATAATCATAAATACCGCAGAAAGTATCATCATGATATTTCTGTTCCGCATTGCAGACTCAATAATGCTCTTTTTTTTGTAGCCCATATTACAAACGTATTAAGCTGTTATCTGACAATTTTTCTTTTTCAACTACTACAATGGTTTGGCCTTCTGTCAGCCCATTTAATATTTCAATATTGGAATTTTGATAGTTGCCGGTTTCTACTATTTGCTTCTTGACAGTTTTTTTGTCACCCGAAACAACAAATACAAAGGGCTTTCCATCATTACCAGTTGTTACAGCCGAGTAAGGCACAGTTAAAACGTCTTTTTCAAGCTTTACATCCAGTTCAACATCGCAGACCATACCTGGCAAAAGCTCGTGTTTTGGATTGTTTACTAATATTTTAGCGGTATAGGTACGAGAAATGGCATCTGCCACAGGGCTAACATTGGTTATTGTACCTTCAAACCTTCTCTCATCCAATGCCGAAACACTAAACGAAGCTTTAAGCCCTTTTCTGACCTTGCTTATTTCATTTTCGGGCACAGCAATCTTCACCATGACCTGGTTTATCTTTACCAGCTCAAAAGGAGCCGAAGACAAACCAAATGCAGACTGGCCCGGTTCAATATTGCGCCTGCCAATAATACCACTTTCGGGCGCGCGCATGTAACACTTGTCTAAGTTGTTTTTTGCAAGATCCTTTGAAGACTTGGCCTGTTCAAAATTGGTCTGCATTTCAACCCATTTAATTTCGGGCAAACTTCCCTGATCATACACTGTTTTGAGCCTATCATAGGCATCTTTTGCTTGTTGATATTTTGAATAAGAAGCATCGTATATATTTTGCAAATCGTTTTTATCTAAAACAGCAAGCAACTGCCCTTTAGACACAGCATCACCCTCCTGAACATACACTTGCTCTACAATGCCGGTAGTTTGAAATGTAAGGGGAATAGTTTGCGATGCCTCCACAGTACCGCTATAACGCAGGTTGGTACTGCATTTTACACGCTCTACCTTTTGTGTTACCACCGAAATAGCTTGTTTTTCGTTGGCTGGGTTTTCAGTTAATTGTGAGCAACTGGCACAAACCAGCATTACTAAGGTTAATAAAGCTAATTTTTTCATCATAATAATATTTAATTTATAAGGAATGATAGCTTGCCCCTTCTTGGGCGAAAAACACTCATTTTCATATTGGTTGCGTTTACAAGAACTTAGGTATTTCATGGTGTTCTATTTTTTATTAATACTAAACCTTTAATTTTTTTATTTTAAAAACATACTGAACGAATAGTATGTTTTTGCTAAATAAAAAACTGGTTTACTTTATCTAATCAAAAACTATACCTTTAATAATTTGGCCAATTCCGATAACTGATCTTTCAGCGATTTTAAAGACTCTTGCAACGAGTAATTTTGCAACATATTACCAGCAAGCCCGATAGTACTTGAAAAATAAATCCTTGCAATAGCCAGGGTATCAATATCACTGCGTATTTCGCCCCTTTTTACCAAACTATCAAGCACTGCTTTGGTTTTGTTAATTTCGGTATTGAAAAACACTTCTTTTTCTTCGGCAAAACCTTTGTAATGCCTAAAACCATCAGCTATGAGTGTCAGGTAATTGATGGGGACAAATTGCGCTTTATTACTGAAAAGTTTATTCAACATCTTTTCAACATTGGCAATAATAAGCTCGTTATACCTTTCCAGCGAAACCTTATCAAGATCTGCTTCAACCCCAACAAATGTAAGGTATTTATCAATAACAGCCTTGAAAAGCTCTTCTTTATTGGTAAAATGATGATATAACGCCCCTTTGGTAAAACCAATAGCCTGGCTTATATCGCTTATCGAAACAGCTTCGTAACTTTTGCTCAAAAACAGCTCAAAAGCTTTATCTATAATATATTCTTTAGTATCATTCATGACAACCAACATACTGAACAATTGGTATGTAAATATAGGAGAAGAAATTTACAGCAACACACTTTTTTTGTAAAAATTTCTTAAAAAGCAGAAAATTCAAAATTAGTACCTGCTCAACAATATCTACCCCTCCCTATCAATCACTGATAGCCCGGTGCAACACCCCGGGCCCATAACGTTTGCGCATACTGTCAATAGCACTGTACAGCCTGCTTTGCTGCTGACTGTTATCAAAAAGGCCCAAAGGCTTTGTACCGCGTACTAACTGGCTAAACTTCACGCCAATGAGGCGAATCAGCATACGACGCTGATATAACCTGTCGAAAAGGCTTTTAGCCTCGGCTATAAGCTCATCGTCATAAGCTGTATAAGGCACCCGTTTTTGCAAAGTATGCGTGTCGAAGTTTGAATACCTCACTTTTACAGTGATACAAGAAGTAAGCCACTGCTCTCGGCGCAAATCATAAGCCAGCTGTTCTACGATACCTGTCAATATCCTTTTCAGCAGATCAACATCAATGGTATCTTGCTCGAAAGTCTGTTCGCGGCTCATCGACTTCTGTTCGCTATATGGCTCAACCGGTGTGTTATCAATACCATTGGCCTTTTTCCAGATGGTCAGGCCTGGTTTGCCCAGCACACTTTCGAGCATCTCGCCGGGCATTTGTTGCAACATCCCCAGGGTAACAATGCCCATCGACCGCAACAATTGTCCCGTTTTTTCGCCAATACCGGGCATTTTATTGATAGGTAAAGGCTGAAGAAAAGAAAGCACCTCAGGTGCAGGAACCTGCAACTCGCCATTGGGCTTGGCTTTGCCGGTAGCTATTTTTGAAACGGTCTTGTTTACCGAAAAACCTAATGATAATGGCAGGCCTGTTTCCAGGATAATGCGCTGCCGCAGCTCATGCGCCCATTTGTACGCCCCAAAAAACTTATCCATTCCGGTAACATCAAGGTAATGCTCGTCTATCGAAGCTTTTTCATACACAGGTGCAGCTTCGGCTATAATATCTGTAACGGTGTGCGAGTAACGACTGTACAAATCCATATCGCCCCGGATAAAGACCGCATCACTACACAACATGCGGGCCATCTTCATAGACATGGCCGAATGTACACCATATTGCCGGGCCTCGTAACTACAAGCTGCCACTACGCCCCTGTCACTCTGCCCGCCAACAATGACAGGTATGCCATTGAGCTTGCTGTTGCGCAAGCGCTCTACCGATACAAAAAACGTATCTAAATCTAAATGTACTATATTTCTGTTTGTTACAATCATTTTACTTTGCAAAATGATTAATTTGTAATCATTCTGCAAGATGTTAAATTAATCTAAACATTACGAAATAGCAAGCAGATTTTGATAAAAAGAAATTCTAATATTTTTTCATAAAATCATATAATAAAAATAAAACATTAACACAAAAAGTTGTTTATATTAACAAATTTAATCAATACAGTATATAATATTGACATTTATCATCTTTTCAATAGTGATACTTAAAATTATTAATATATTTGCAAACCAACTTAAGTCGCAATGAACGAAGTGCCATTTTATAAGTCATTAAAGTTTTATTTATGCTTATTTTCTTCGCTCTGTGGCACTGTCTTTCTGGTTCAACTGGGCTCTTTTATCCTGAACAACAACCATCAAGGCTTTAGCCTAATACTCATTATTGCTGGCCTTATCATTTCCGGGTTTAACATATACTTTGTAACCTCAAGGCTAAACAGGGAGCTGCATATTCTGCAACAGTCCATACACGATGTAATACTCCACCGCTTTTCAAGAAAATTTAAACTTAAAACTGTTCCTGCAAAAGACGAAATAGGACAGATATCGCACGAAGTTGGCCTCATTCTTGACAAAGCCCACCAACGTACTACCGAAGTGATGCTCAGGCGACAGGAAGTAGAAATGGCCAACCGCAACATGGAACAACTGGCCGCTATGGGCCGCGAAATCATTTCAAAACTGGATATAACCCGCATCATACAAACCACCTTCAACAGCGTCAACAACCTGATGGAAGCCTCTCTTTTATCAGTGGGCATTTATAATGAAATAAAGCAAGGGCTCGACTTGTTTGGTATCAGGGCCGGTAACAACGAAGTAATAACCGGATTTGATGACATGTCCGACACACTACATTGGAACGTCCATGTTTTTAATACCCAGGAAGAGATTCTCTGCAACGAATTCGACTGCAGGCGCGACAAACACTTTTCGTCCATCCTGTTCAACGACCCCATAGAATGGCGCGAATCGTTTATTTACCTGCCTTTGACTTATAACCAGGTCAGAATTGGCGTTTTTACAGTTCAATCGAACAAAAAAAATGCATACAACACTTACCATCTGGGCTTAATGCGCAACCTGGCCAACTACATGACCATTGCTTTTCAGAATGCTTACGCGTTCAGAAAAATCGAACAACAGAAAGAGCTGCTTGAAGAAACCTCCCGGCAACTGAAGGATATAAACGACAACCTCGAGCTGCAGGTCCATCTGCGCACCATTGAAATAACCCGACAGAAAGAAGAAATAGAAAAGAAAAACATTGCCCTGGAACGCCTCTCACTGGTAGCCACCAAAACCGAGAATGCCATTATGATTATGGACGCACAGGGCAACATACAGTGGCTCAACGAATGCTTTTTGCGCATCTACAACTACACCTTTGAGGAATTTATTGAAAAAAGAGGCAACAACCTCCTGAATACCAGTTTTCACCCCGACATTAAAAAAATTTTTGACAAATGCCGTTCTACTAAAAAGCCGGTGTATTATGAAGCGCTAAACATCAAAGGCGACGGTTCTTCTATATGGACACAAACCACCCTTACCCCGGTATTGAACGAAGCAAATGAAATTACCCACCTGTTGACCATAGACTCAGACATTACACGACAAAAAGAATACGAAATTGCCATTACTAAACAAACCGAAGATATTACCAATTCTATTATCTACGCAAAACGCATACAATCAGCCATTTTGCCATGCCGCGAAAAGTTTGAATCGGCCTTCAACGACTATTTCCTGTTATACAAGCCCAAAGCAATTGTTAGTGGCGACTTTTACTGGATCGACCAAAGAAACGGCAAGACCCTCTTTGCTATTGCCGACTGCACGGGGCATGGCGTTCCGGGAGCTTTCATGTGCATGTTGGGCGTTTCGCTGCTAAACCAGATAGTACAAACGATGGAAAACATTTCTGCTGATGAAGTTTTGAACACATTAAGAAATAATATTAAAGCCTCATTGCAAAATACCGAAACATCAGATGGCATGGACATAGGGTTTTGCATTTACGACCCACAAACAAACACACTTGAATACTCAGGCGCTTTTATTTCCCTTATCATGATAAGAAATAACGAAATCTCATTACTGTCCCATTAAAATCTAAAAGAGTTCTTTGAAAAGTTTGAAATTTAGTTAGTTATAGCAGTTTTTCGATTAAACGGATTTCAATTTGCATTTTGCAATCTTAAAGATATTTGC
>Ga0116186_1003038_pt1 | contig 14606 bp, 14 predicted proteins | sample AD_JPNNA4_MetaG_FD_89806 | JGI IMG/M metagenome (GOLD analysis project Ga0116186, IMG submission 89806) | Active sludge microbial communities of municipal wastewater-treating anaerobic digesters from Japan - AD_JPNNA4_MetaG | ecosystem: Engineered > Bioreactor > Anaerobic > Digestate | place...
TTGCTTGGCAATTTTTTGCGAAAAAACTATCGGGCAAAGTTCTAATCGAACAATTCAATACTTAGACGGAGTATGGTTGTTGGAAGAAGAATCTGCAAAAATATTGTTTTATTTTAAAACAAAATCATTTGCAGAAGACCATAGTTTAGGTGAAAAGATATTTACCTCACGGGGTAATTTTATTACTACCGTCAAAGGTAAAAGAGATATTTCGAGTATGACAGGAGTTTTCAAGAGTTTTGAAAACACTGGAAGCGAAAAAAAGATTATGCTTGAACTAATATCGTTCAAACATCACACATTTATCATTAGCGATAGTCAAATCTATTCGTCTAATCGCTTCAATAAAATTGATATTTTGATTACTAAACTTATGGAAAATGAGCTGACACAGACAGGATATAACCCGTTTAAAAGAGTTGCATCTAACGAAGTTCAGTCGCAAACATTTTTACGAAGTTTTCTTGGTGAGAATTTATTTAAATAAATATTTTCTACAAGAAGAAGATAAGTTTAAATAAAAGGTTTGTCGGGAATCCGGCAAACCTTTTGACTCTTTTAGTTTAACAGCTTTTATCTGGAGGTAAAAATGGATTCTAAAAAACTTATTAAAATCAAAAAAGAATTGAACGACTATTTAAAAATCGCCAAAAAGATTAATAACAAACCAGCAAAACAAGATATTGGCAGTAATTTAATAGAAAGATTATTCAATAAAGAAATAGATATTCTTGAATATTTCAATTTGCCGGATGCTGAAGAATTTCTTTTAGTTTTGAGAAAATTGTTAGTCGAGGATGATATTGATAAAACAATTAAACGACTGAATAAGGTTTCAAAAAAATATTCAATAATTCAGGATACTTCATCACGACTTGAAATGTTAAAAAATGCAATAGAGAACAGAGAAGATGGAATGAGCATCCTTCCTAAAATGGGAATTCGTACTCATGTTTATACAATTTTTTTGTATAAACTATTGATTTTAGATATGACCTCTGATTATTCGGAAATTTTGAATGAAATGGATTTGGCGCAAAATCACTTAAATGATTTAGGAATGATTTAATTAGAGTATAGTAAAAGAAGGTATAATAAATTAAAGAAATTCAATTTTCATTTCCTGGATGCTTTTATTGAATATAATAAAATAATAAAAGATGATTATTGCACATAAAAAACCAATATTTTTACTTACATATTTAAATTACGGTTCTATATGCGGCATAAACTAAGTATTTGAGCCTTTCGGGTAACCGGAAGGCTTCTTATTATTTTTTAATGCAAATAAAAAAACGACATTCAGTGTCGTGATTTTAAATAAAAAATTTATATAATTTAACTATAAGATAAGATGAATATTTGATAAAAAATAATATTGATATTAAGTCATTATAACAACAAATGAAGTTCTGCAATGTTTGTATTAGAAAAAACTTTAAACGGAGGCATCAAATGAGTTTAAAAGCAATAACCCAATATTATAACGAAGTTGACAAGTTAATATTTTATGTTGGAAGCGATAAAGAAAGTATTATCAAAAATGAGTTTAGAAAACTTATTAATGTTTATTGCGAAAAAAGACACCTTATATGCATACCAGAAATTAATTTTAAGAGTAAACTTGGAAATTTAATTGTACCTGATGGTACTCTAATAAACGCTTGGCGCTTAAATGTTGGTTATTGGCAGAAAAAGGATACTGATGATAAACTTGAAGATGAAATAGTAAAAAAAATCAATAAAGGTTATCCAACAACAAATACTCTTTTTGAGGATTCACAGACTGCTATTCTATATCAAGACGGAATTGAAATCCTGCATGGCAATATTAGAAAACCGGACGAACTAAATAAAATACTAAATAAATTCGTTGATAAGGAATTAATAGCAGACTTAACCAAAGCGATTGAAGAAATGCCGGAAGATGCAGAGGTATATTTCGATAGAGCGGAAATATATTATGATTTTCAAGAATATGAAGAAGCAATATCAGATTACTCAAAAACAATTGAACTTAACATTAATTGCACTGAAGCATATAACAATAGAGGAAATGCCTATGCCTACCTCAAGAATTATGATGAATCTATTGCAGATTATACCAAAGCGATAGAGCTAATACCTAATAAAGCATTATATTACTATAATCGAGGTTATACCAATAATGAACAAGAAAACTATAAACAGGCAATTGTTGACTTTACAAAAGCCATTAAATTAGATAAAACTTTTGCAGATGCTTATAATAATAGAGCATATTCTTACAGTTCTCTTGGGAAAGAAGATAAAGCTATTGCAGAATACAGCAAAGCAATTGAGCTGAATCAGGATGATGAAATTTACTATGCTAACAGGGGACGTTGTTATTATTGCATACAAAAATATCATAAGGCAATAGCAGATTTCACAAAAGCAATAGAATTAAATTCTAAGTATGTAAAAGCTTACAATGATAGAGGTTATAGTTATAATGCACTTAAGAAATATAAAGAAGCTGTTGTCGATTTAACCCGGGCAATAGAAATTGACCCAAATTTTAGTCTTGCATACGACAATCGAGGGATTTCATACAGTTATCTTAAAAATTATGAAGAGGCAATAAAAGATTTTAATAAAGCAATAGAAATTGAAAATAATTATGCGAATGCTTATTTCAATAGAGGTTTCGCATATTATTTACAAAATATGTATAAGGAAGCGATAAAAAATTTTAATAAAGCATTTGAGTTAGACCCAGATTTTACACTCGCACGAAGTTAACGGGTCAAGTGCTATTTAAAAATAAGAAAATTAAGAAAGCCTTCTATTTTTAAAAATTTTTAATCAACCAATGGTTTGAACTATACGACATAAGGCAACTTTTGTCGTATAGTTTTTACAATTTTTTCTTTATAAAAAATTACTTCGGTTTTTTAAATATCTCTTGTTCTATTTCATAAAAGGAGAGTGTTTATGCAAATAGAAAAATTAAATCAAAAAAATCAAGTTTTAAACTACGTCAATGAATTATTTGACGGTCTAACGCTCAATACTAAAAGAACGTATGAGGGGAATATCAGTCAATTTTTAGATTATTTTAACATCGGAATCAATGATTTAAAAAATATTTCGGTAATTGAAATTCAAAAATACATAAACTTTTTAAAAGAGAATTATAAGCTGAACACCGTTAATATTAAGCTTAACTCGATTAGAAAACTGTTTAAAGTTCTCGAAAAGTTTAAAGTAAAAAACGTATTTAATGAACTCAAAGACTTAAAAATTAAGAGCGCATTTAACACGAATAAAGGTGTCAGCAGAGAAAAAACTTTGAGCAGACCGGAAATAAGTAAGCTTGTAGGTTATTATGAAAGCAAAAAGAACTATACTATGAGTTTATTAATCAAATGTCTTGCTGAAAACGGACTCCGGATAAGTGAGGCTTTAAATATCAAGTATTCTGATATTGAAAAAATAAACGAAAATCTTTATCAGATACGGATAACCGGGAAAGGCTCTAAAGAGCGTTTTGTATTGATTAACGAGAAAGTTTATTCAAAAATGCTCGATATACGAAAAGGCGAATACGTTTTTTCAAGCAAATACGGAAACCGACTGGACAGAAAAAACGTTACTATGAGTATAAAGAAAACCGGTAAAAAAATATTTGACCGGAATATTTCCTGTCATTGTTTAAGGCATAGCTTTGCAACGAACATGATTGAGATGTTACCGGGTAAAGTGAAAGCAATAAGCAAATACTTAGGTCATTCAACAACGTCAATAACTTATGACCTGTACGTTCATCAGTCGTTAAGCCTTGAGGATTTATCGGTGGTTATGGTGTGATAAGTTTAACGATAGAGCCTTTCGGGAATCCGGAAGGCTTTTAAAAAATATAGAAAACTTGCTTCACTTTTCTAATTTATCCTATATCTGACCATTCTTCGTTTATCATCATAATATTGTCTATCAGGCTCTATCGGTTTGAAATCAAAATTGCAACGGAATTTGTAATCAATGTGCGGGGGGATACATATTCTTTTTTGTTTAATCCCCAAATTATTTTTCCCGACCCAAATAGCAGTATCTGTATATTTGTCTGTTATTCCATAATTTGATAATTTATCCCGTAATTCATCCTTAACAATTTCTCTATGGATAAGTCGAACAATTTCACCTTTTCGACTTAAACACCATTTACAAGCCTCAGGATTAATATCAAAAACAAAATAAATGGGTGAAACATTCTTATCCTTTATACTTAAATGTGCTATCTCTTCATTTTTTAATAACATCATACTAACTTTATAATAAAGAATTTCATGACGTGCTAAGAGCTGCCAATCGATGTAATAGTCTGAATTAATAATTTTATTATACCCTCCTCTCAATTCGATTATCTGCTCATTAGTGGACTTTAAAGGGGCATCAAGTCTAATTTTCATCTTTCCATCTTCCTTTATCGCTGTTCCCGTTATACTTTTATTTTTTAACTTTTTTATGACTCTATCGCCTTCTTTTATTCCATGTACCATCCAATATAAATCACTTGCTAACTGGCGCCATTCTTTTTTATTTTGACAAGCGTCTATAACTTTATTTTTTATCCCTTCCTTAAGAGAATTATAGACTTCTTCAAGAAGAAAATCCGAGCAAATCAGTTTATTATAACTAAATTCGTTTTGCGTAACTTTTATCCTCTGGGATAAAAGCTTTACTTTTTTTATAAAAAGAGTCAAGCAAAAAAATAAATAAAAAATTATTTAAATATTCCAAAACATATTTTTTATTTGTCTTTATATAAAAAAGGTTATATCTTTTATATACAAAATTATCTAAAATATAAGGATTAGTATATATGAAAAAAATCGGCGTTTATATTCAAAAAGGAGGTGTTGGTAAAACAACTATCACTGGGAATTTAGGATTTTTATTATCACAAAAAAATAAAAAAGTCATTATTATAGACTGCGACCCTCAAGGAAACCTATCAAGTTGGTTTTTAAAAGAAAGCCCGAAATATGAACTTGCTGATGCTCTTACCGGAAAAGCAAGCATTCAAGAAGCAATAACGCAAATAACAGATAAGTTTTATCTCTTGCCTACGTTCTCGATTGACGGAGAATTAAAGCAGTACAGCGAAACAAAACTTTTTCAGGAACCGTTTATTTTCGACGACATAACGGCTGAACTTGCAAAAATGGGTTTTGATTATTCGATATTTGACTTATCACCCGGTTTTAGTCAATTAGAGCGATGTGTTATGCTTGCAATGGATGAAATTATAACCCCTTTAACACCGGAATATTTCAGCGTAGAAGGAATACAGATTTTTAGTAATTCTTTAGCTCAAGTCAATAAAGCTTTTAGAAAAAACGTTAAACATAATAAAGTCGTATTAAACATTTTAAATCAATCGTTTTCAAGACACCAGGCGTTTTTATCAACGCTTGAAAATACTAAATATGATTTATTTATTTTAAAACAGGACTCTAAAATTGCAGAATCTCAAATCAAACATAAAGCAATTTTTGATTATTACCCGCAAACAAAAACAACAGTAGAGTTTGAAAAAATTGCCGGAGCTTTAGGAGCGTAAATATGCCATTAAAAAAACAGGAAAACATTAAAGATGATGTTAAAAATATGATTAATAGTTCTGTTTTAAAAACAAGCGAAAAAAAACGGAAAATGGACGATGCTGTTTTGATTAAGATAAATAAAAAGGATAAAGAAACTTTAACTAAGCATTTTTCAGATAAGGGAACAAATTTATCAAACGGAATCCGGATGCTTATTTATGAGTATCTGCAGAAAAACAACTTAATCTAAGGTGATATTTTATATGAATGATTTTATAAATAAAATTTTTAATGACGACATAATGAATGTTCTTAAATTAATTCCAGATAAATCAATAAATATGATTTACAGTGACCCAGACTATAATGTAGGAATTAAATATAATAACAAATCTTATACTACAAATTTTGAAAAATATATCCATTGGTACATAGAATTAGCAAAAGAATCTTTTAGAGTATTAAAAGATGATGGCAATATGTTTTTTATAAATTATCCAAAACAAAACGCTTATTTGTGGACAAATTATTTAGATAAAGTTTGTTTTGAAGTCAGCGAATATGTTTGGATTTATAATACAAATATAGGGCAATCTCCAAATCGCTTTACTACAGCTCACAGAAGTATATTACATTGTAGAAAGAATAAAAAAAATAAATGGTTTAAAGAACAGGTTGCCGAACCTTATAAAAATCCTACAGATAAAAGAATCTTACAAAATTTAGCAAACGGTTCAAAAGGAAGAATGCCTTATTCTTGGTTATATTATGATTTGGTGAAGAACGTTTCTAAAGATAAAACAATTCATTCTTGCCAAATACCTTTGGGATTAGTAGAAAAATTAGTTTTAGCCTCAACCCAAAAAGATGATTTAGTTTTTATTCACTTTGGAGGGTCTGGAAACGAAATTCTTTTAACAAAAAGATTAGGAAGAAACTTTGTATCATCAGAAATTGACCCTTTATATTATAATATGATAAATGAAATCATTAAAAACAATGGAAATATACCAGAACATTTTAAACTTAAATTAGGTAAAAATTGCAATAAAGAAGAAACTTTTTTATTTAACTTTGGTAAGACTAATTGATTAAATATGGATTCAACCAAGAGAGAAGTTCGGTTTGTGTAGGCACACATATACCTCTTGTTTTCGCTAATCTTTGCATAGCTGTCAACACTTTTCGATAATTTATATCTTTTAAGTTGTTCAATCTATTTAAAGTGTCCTTTAAAAAATCACTAATTAAATACGGAACCGCAATACAACTCAATAATGTATTTAGTCTTCCTTTTTTATAATTACTCGTATCAAAAATACATTCTGTCCCTGTGGTATGATATTTAATATCTTCATTCCAGCCTAATAAATCCAAAAAGTGCAAAAATTCATATAGTTCATAATCAACATAATCTTTTCTAATTTTATCATTTAAGTCTGAAATAAAATTCATTGTTACATCGTTTGGATTATATCTAATTTTTTTATTTATTTCTTTATGGTCAATATGATAAGCCAATCTATATATAAATGTTAAAACTTGTTTAAATTCATTAGTTTTTACTATAGATATTTTTAACAAATAACACCAAATATCTTCAAAAGAAAATGATTCAAATTTTCCATTATTAACAATAGGTAGCATATCATTTATTTTAACATTATTTTCTCTAAGAGCCTCTTTCCCTGGCTTATAAAAACAAACTTCTACATTATTATTTAAAACACTTATTGTATGTTTAATTGGTTTGTCTTTAGTTCCTTTTTCAAAAGAAAGTGCTTCTTTAATTCTATTTATCCTTTGCTCTTTTAGAGAATTCGGATGTCCTTTTACAATTAATGTTTCTATCATAACGCTTAATCCCTAATTTATTATATTTATCGGAAAGCTAAAGGAGTAAAACGATGGCTCATTATAATTTTTCCAGAGATTTTCCAGAAGGAAGACAAGCAGAAGAAGAAGCAAAAATTAAAATTAAAAATATGTTCCCTGGTATTCTTATTAATGAAAACGACAATATCACAGAGGATTTTGATATTTCAGGTCTTTATGAAAGCAAGGAAATAAAATTCGAAGTGAAATGGGATAAAATGGCTGAAAAAACAGGAAACGTAGCTATTGAGTATGAATCGAGAGGTAAAAAATCAGGAATAAGCGTAACTATTGCTGATTTTTATATATATAAAATTAAAAATAAATTTTATATTTTTGATACCTCTGTAATAAAGGATGAATTATTTAATAAAATGAATTATGATAGAGACGTTATAGGAGGGGATAAAGGTAGCCAAACAAAAATGTACTTAATAAAAACCGAAAATTTTATTTTATGGGGTAAAGAGATGAAACAATAAGAAATGACACTAATTAAAAATATGAGAAAAAGCATAACTATTGATGAGAAAACGTTATCAAAAATCGAAGAATTTCAAAAAGAGAAAGGCTTAGATTTTTCAAGTGCAATCCGGTTTATCGCAAATGATTATTTTTCACAAGTGCGTTAATTCGTAAGAACCAAATACAAGGAGTCGAAATATGAAACAAATTTTAAGCGAAAAAAATATATTTGAGAAATATATTCATCCTAAGTTCAGTGAAATTAATATAAAATTAATGACTTGGAAAAAGTCAAAAGGCGAGGGTTATAAAAAAGTGTTCAATACGTTTGATGTAGAAAATACTATTAAATACATTGAAGATGTTTTAAAAGATTTAAATAATCCTGTTCAGAAACACTTGGTGAAAATCAATAATCAATATAAAGAATGTAATAACGATTTATTTTGTATATTAAATACGATTTTACTTAAAAATCCTGACCTTAAATCTCAAGTAGATTTTTGTAAAGAAACGATTATAGAATATCAAGAAATGCGCAAAGAGATTGGATAAAATTAGTAGTTTTAGAACATAATCTAAGAGGTTGACATATAAAACCTATAACCGAAGAATTAAATAAGTATTTCGCTGAACTTGATAAAATAAAAGCCATTGAAAAAGATGAAATATTAAAAGACCGGATTAAAAAGTTCTTTATAAAAAATCTACGATATTTCAACAATAAAATAGAATCCGGGACCATTCTATATACTTTACATCAAATCGCTAATTACAATCCAGAAATTGTTTTCTTTGGACTTGAAAAAATAAAAAAAGAAGCCAGGTTTCTATGCACAAAGCTCCATAAAAAATATCAAGATAATTATAAAGAAACACATATAATAAAAACCGTTAATCTTCTCAATGAAATACAAAAGTTAGAAAAACTTGAAATTGTTATTATTCATGAATTACTTGTCTTGAGAAAAGAAAAACGAAAAAGTGAATTTGAAATATCAAAAAGCGATTTATACAAAAGATTTGACGTAACCGGTCAAGAACAGCAGGAGTATAAAAAAGATTTAATTTCATTAGCAGAAAAAAATTATATAGAGTTATCCGGTAAAAAAGGATTAATAAAAAATTCTAAAGAATTTACTAATGCCGGTTATATAATAAAAATAAAGCTGAATAACATTCTAATAAAAGGGTATATAAGAGGAAACAATGATATATCTTATCCGGTACATATAGATTTATATAAAAAATTAAAAGAAAACAAACCTAAATTCTCAAAACGGACTTGTCGTTATATCGAAGTCAACTGGTTATATCATCAATATCATAGAGAAGCCTCACAAAGGTTTTTTAGCGATAAAGATAAAAATGATTTACTTAACTTTTATGGATTAAGTTCTTATATAAAAGAGCGAAAAAAAACAGTATTAAATGAATTACTTAATAAAGATTCCCGCCTATTTTTCGATATTTATTTCGGGTTAGAGTTTACCCAGTAAAACTAAAGTAATTATTTCATTGCTGGAGGTATATGCTCTATCAAGCGTGTCATATCTATCTCTAAATAAATTCCTTTATTTTGAACATCTACACACGCTTTATATTTAATATAATTACTTCCTTTCTCTAAACATGGACCCTGTCTCCAACTAACTCCCAAATTTTTAATAATTGGATTGTTTTTTATCATATCAAAATTAGAAGCAGGCGAATTCGATATTTCTTTAGCTGTACTAAATAAAGCTTTGTTAACTGGTTCAAGTTTATTATCTCCAAAATCGCAAAATCTCAATTCTTTACAGCCAGCTGGATGTCGAGCTTCCGATAATGATAAAATTTCAAGAGCTTCAACCCAATTATATAATGTTCCTTTATACGATTTATTATTTTTATTTTCTCGAATATTAGGTTCTATTAATGAAACCGCATTTTTTAATTTTCCATTTATTTTTTGCGATAGTGTTTCCCAGTCTTCTTTTACCTCCCACCAACTCTCTGTTGGAGCATTACCACGTATAAATTCTTTTTCTATTATAAAAGAATTTTTTTCACAATTAAAAATAATTGGATTTGGTGATTTATTATTATCAAAAAATGGATAATCCACTGTATATACTGGGTAAATTATTATATTTTTGGTATTAATTATATCTTCAATCGTATATCCTTTAATATTAAATAACTCTATGTCAATATTTTGATTTAATTTTTCAAATATTACTTTTTGATTCGGTAATAACTCAATTTTTTCTTTAAAATTAAACATAAAACCTCCTAAAAAATTATAATTATAGTTTTACATGAGTAGTGATTTTATTGCAAGTCTTTTTTCACTTTAAATAATAAAATCAGTAAAAAAATGATTTAAATTTTTTCACTTTATAATTCTTTACTAAATAATAAAATAAAAAATAAAGTGAAAAGGTAGTATTTATTTAATAGTATTTTTAACTTTTGTAATTTATTACTAAAAGTGTAATTAAATAATAAAAGTTAAAAAGTGAAAAATATTTTAACAAAAAATAACTACATATAAAAAAGGAATTGATACTTTAAATAATCAGAAAAAGAATATATATATTAAAAATAAATGATTATTTTTTCCACTTTTTCACTGATTTTATTTAATTAATTATTAAGTATTAAATTAGTTTAGTGAAAACATTTAAAATATTAATTTTTTGCTTTTCACTTTTTTACTAAAAATCTGGTTTTAAAAATTATAATACGTGCGCTCCGTAAAATTGATAGCGTCATTATTAATTTATTTATATATAAATAATTATATGTTATAATTGGTTGTAAATTCAGTCTAAACCCTTGACAAATATAGAGAAAATAACGATAATATATATTGAACTATCTATTAGTTTTAAATACCAATTAACCCGAACAGAATTACAGAGTTTCGAGCCTCTGCTGTTCGGGATAATTAATTTATAGCCAGTCTTTTAAAATTTAAAAATAAAATTTTACTTTGTTTTAATAATTTATTATACTCCATAGTAGTAATTATTCTATGAGTAGTTTACTCCTTTTTTTCAATTTAAATAGCTCGAAACTGGTTTAAATTGGAGAAATAATTAAAACTAATAGTATAGGGGGCATTAAAATGCCTAAATTAAAACCACCCCATATAATCGGCGTATGTCCTCTTATAGCAAGAGGGAAAACGCTATGCAAGACAATTCAAATCGAATAGCACTTCAAAATCTTTTAAAACAATTGAATGCAGAAGATAAAGGTGATTACTACCTTGTTGATTGCCCGCAGTGTAAATTACATGAAGCTTTTATTTATAAAAATGAAGCTATAGGCAAAACCTATATTAAATGTAATCGGCAGGATAAATGCAAAGCTGAAATACACGTTTTATCTTATATGAAAGATAAAGGCTTAATTCAAACGGAATATAAAAAAGGAAATGATAAGGAAAAGGGTAAAAATGATTTTCATGTCCGCATTATTTCTTCTACAATATCTAAGGATGAAAGATATACCCGGATAAATAGTGAGAGGAATAAAAATGAAGAAATAACAGAATATATTTGTGAGTTAATTAGAAAAGAACTTAACAAATCATATAGTATTGAAACCTTAAAAAAAGCTAACGTCAAAGTTTTTAAGTATTTTAATAATTATGCCTTCGGGCTGGATGTATCAAAAGGGTTAAATATTCGACATAACAATGATAAAAATGTCAACTTATATGTTGAGGGTTTTACTGATTATTTAACATTAATTGAATTGGAATTATATAAAAGCTTTAATCTTGTTTTTGTCTTTAATAAAACGAAAAATTTGATTTTAGATGAAAAAATAAAAACACATATTTTTATATTGGATAAAGACGACCAGGATATTGAAAGAAAATTAAAAAGCATAAAGAATAGCAACTTACATGAATTTAAACTGAAATTTCTTACCTTACCTTATAATGAAAAAGTTAAAGATATAAGCGATTTATTTAATAATCATTATGCTACAAATAAAAGTAAATGTGTAGAACATATAAATCGAATCTACCGTGAAACTGATTTTTATAAAACCGAATTTAAGTTTTGGACTTTTAACTTTGAAAAAAACTCGGTAGAAATTGACCGGTATAATTTATTAAAGTTTTTAGAATGTAAAGGCTTTGGCACTTATAATGTAAATGAAAAAGATTTTATTTTTATTAGAAGAAATAACGGAGTTGTGCAAGAAGTTACAATAAAAGATATTAAGGATTTTATCAGAGAATACTTAGAAAAAATAAATAAAATTGATGTTTGGGCTAAATTAAACAAAGGATATAATGTTTATTTCAGTAAACAGAATCTGGAGTGGTTTAAGCCTCTAAACCTTGAATTTTTTAGTGATGATAAAGAGACATCTTTTATTTTTTACAATAATGGTATAGTAAAAGCAACAAAAGACGGAATAAAATTAATGCCGTATGCCTCTGATGAAAAGGTTATCTGGAAATCTGAAAAGCTTAATCGAGATTTTTTAGAGAAAAAGGATAAAGGTGTTTTTGAGATATTTATTGAGAAAGTATCGCAAAAAAACGGTAAATATAATGAGAGCCGGAAAAGACGTTTAATGAGTTTACTTGGATACGGTTTACATAAATATAAGAATCCATCTCAGGCAAAGTTCGTTGTTTTACTTGATAGTAAAATTGTTGAAGAGGGAGAAGCCGGGGGCGGAACCGGAAAGAGTTTAATTGTAGATGCTTTAGGCGAACTTAGAAAAACTGTAAAACTTGATGCCCGGAATTTTAAATTTGACCATGTATTTTGTTTTCAGAATGTAAACCTTGATACCTGTATTATAAATCTTGACGATATGCGGCATAAATTTCCTATTGACCTTATGTTTTCTCGAATAACCGGGGATTTTGAAATCGAAAGAAAAAATCAACATCGTCTTATAATGCCGTTTAAAAGTTCACCTAAGTTTTTTGGGACTTGCAATCATTCTATAAAGAAGAACGGAGATTCTTATTTTCGACGTATAGAAGAATTTGAACTTGATGAATATTTTTCTAAGTCTCATTTACCTGTTGATGAATTTGGAATGCTATTTTTTGATGAATGGGAAACGGATGAGTGGTTCGCTTTTGATAATTTTATGTTAGAATGTTTGAGACTTTATTTAGCTGAAGGGATTATAGAAGCAGAGAATATTAATAAAGAATATAAAGAGCTACTTGATGTTACCAATAAAGAATTTATTGAGTATGCAATGGCAAGTTTAACTGTAGGTGAAAAATACAACAAGAAAGAATTATTTAGCAAGTTTAAAACAATATATACTGATTACGAAGACACGGAATTGAAACAAAATACATTCACTAAATGGCTAAAAGCTTATATAATATATAAAGGTTGGGATATTGCTGATTGCCCGTCAAATGGTGTTCAGTATATCATTTTTATTGAAAAAAAGGAAGAAAAGCAGAAAAATAAGCGTAGTTTTGTTGTGGAAGGAAAACCTAAAAAAGCTGAGGTATTTTCAATAGAAGAACATACCGGAAAAACAGAAAACGAAATGAGCGAACCTCTGAAAGCTGTAAAGGATGAACTACAAAAAAAGATAGAGAATTTAAAAAAGTTAAAACCTGAGCTAAGAGAGAAAGTTAAAGAAGATATTTGTAAATGGCTTCTTGAAGTAATATCATTAAATAAAAAGCTAACTTATCTGAATAGACAAGATATAAAAATGTGGCATGATGAATTGTTAGATATGCCTATAACTGATGATAATTCTTTAGATAGACCGGCATAAAGAATTCATAGGAGAACATTTATGAGAAAGATTATTTTTATCACTTTACTAATCATTTTTAATTCACTTCTTTTCTCAGCACAAAGACAGACCGACTGGCAGAAAGGTAAACTTAAAGGTAAGGTTAAAGAGTGGACAACGATTAAATACAAAATTGAAGATAGTTTTGGAGAGAGAGTTAAAAAACTTGAAAGAAAAATAGTAAAAAAATATAATAACGACGGTAATAAAATTGAAGATGGAAACTATAACCCAGATGGAACGCTTAATATTAAAGAACTCTATAAATATAATGCTCAAGGTAATAAGATTGAAAAATTAACATACCATCCTCCTGATAATTGGCTTTATAGTAAGAGTTTTTATAAATATGATGCAAGGAATAATCTGATTGAAGAAGCAACTTGTGTTGGAAACGACGATAGTTTGTCTTTTAAAACCATTTATAAATACGATGCCCAAAATAATATTATAGAGGAAGACCCATATAGCCGGACAAGTCCAATTTATAATTTTTTTACTGGCGGTAAAATATTTTATAAATATGATATTAAGAATAACAAAATTGAAGAATCAATATATAGTAGATATGGGTCTCTTGAGGTGAAATATATTAATAAATTTGATAAATACAATAAAATGATAGAAAGGTTAAGATATAATTCCAGAATGGAACTCTCAAATAATATTTACCATATAGCAAAAGAGCTTTTCAGCTATGACAGGTTCGGGAATAGAATTGAGAAAGCAAATTATGATGATGAAGGTATACTTATAAATAAAATTTTCAGTAAATACGATGCTCAAAATAATGTTGTTGAAGAAACAATATATAATGGAGATGGAACTATTAGTTTGAAAAAATTTTATAAATATGATACTAAGAATAACAAGATTGAAAAAATAGTGTATAGAATTGAAAAGAAA
>Ga0116186_1003039_pt1 | contig 14603 bp, 11 predicted proteins | sample AD_JPNNA4_MetaG_FD_89806 | JGI IMG/M metagenome (GOLD analysis project Ga0116186, IMG submission 89806) | Active sludge microbial communities of municipal wastewater-treating anaerobic digesters from Japan - AD_JPNNA4_MetaG | ecosystem: Engineered > Bioreactor > Anaerobic > Digestate | place...
AAGCTTAATGTGTTTGTTCGAATTACTTTTTGGGAGGTTGTCTGCCCGGGCAGGTGAATAATTGATTGGCAATATTTTATCAAATTAACATATCGTTAAATAATTGTCCGAGAGGATATTATTTTCCAATCAAAAAAACGGAAAAATCTGTGATAGATTTTTTGGGAGGCTTACTTGCGCTTAACTTCTATTTGTTCGTAACCTTCAATGATGTCTTCTACTTTAATATCGTTGAAGTTTTCGATGTTTAGCCCGCATTCCTGGCCTGCAAATACTTCTTTTACATCGTCTTTAAAACGTTTCAGTGAGCCGAGTTTGCCTGAATATACCACGATACCATTACGGATGATACGAACCAGGGTGTTTCTGGTAATTTTTCCGTCGAGGCACTGGCATCCAGCAATGGTTCCCACTTTGGTGATTTTAAATACTTCTCTGACTTCCAGGTTGCACACAATTTTTTCTTCGATTTCGGGCGAGAGCATACCCTCAATAGCAGAGGTGATTTCATTGATAGCGTTGTAGATAATTGAGTACAGCCGTATATCAATTTGCTCGTGTTCGGCATGCTTTCTGGCGGACAGTGACGGACGCACCTGGAATCCGATGATGATGGCATTAGAAGCCGAGGCAAGCAATACGTCAGATTCAGTGATTTGGCCAACTGATTTATGGATGACATTGACCTGAACTTCTTTGTTTGAAAGTTTAAGCAACGAGTCGGACAATGCCTCAACCGAACCGTCCACATCACCTTTTACAATGATGTTTAATTCTTTGAAGTCGCCTATGGCAATACGTCGTCCGATTTCGTCGAGGGTGATATGTTTGTGTGTCCTGATGTTTTGTTCACGCTGCAACTGAAATCTCTTATTGGCTATTTCTTTGACTTCACGTTCGTCGTGCATAACGGTAAATGTATCTCCAGCTTGTGGAGCACCGTTAAGTCCCAGCATGAGTAAGGGTGTGGCTGGTCCTGCCGTTTCAATAGTAAGGTTACGTTCGTTGTACATGGCTTTTACTCTGCCATAAGAGGCACCGGCCAGCACCATATCACCCACACGTAGTGTACCATTCAGCATCAGCAGTTTGGCTACATAGCCGCGGCCTTTTTCCAGCGAGGATTCCAGCACCGTACCGTAGGCATTACGGTTGGGGTTCGCTTTCAATTCAAGCATTTCAGCTTCCAGCAGTATTTTTTCAAGCAACTTGTCGATGTTAATACCTTTTTTTGCGGATATTTCCTGGCACTGGTATTTGCCGCCCCAGTCTTCCACCAATAGGTTCATAGCTGCGAGGGCTTCTTTAATTTTTTCAGGATTGGCTGCAGGTTTATCGATTTTATTGATGGCAAAAATCAAGGGTACTTTTGCTGCCTGGGCATGGTTGATGGCTTCTACGGTTTGGGGCATCACACTGTCATCGGCAGCTATCACGATAATGGCAATATCCGTAACTTTTGCTCCACGTGCGCGCATGGCGGTAAAAGCTTCGTGCCCTGGGGTGTCAAGGAAGGTTATTTTTTTCCCGTTATCAAGCTTAACTTCATAGGCGCCGATATGTTGCGTGATACCTCCTGCCTCTCCGGCAATTACATTGGAATTGCGGATATAATCCAGCAACAATGTTTTTCCATGGTCAACATGCCCCATAACAGTAACTATAGGGTTACGTTCCTGGAGCGCTTCGGGAGCATCCTTTTCTGCATGAACGGCCTGTTCCAATTCGGCGCTGATAAATTCAATCTTGAAACCAAATTCATCGGCGACTATTGATAAAACTTCTGCATCAAGACGCTGGTTGATTGAAACAAATAACCCCAGGGTCATACAAGTAGAGATAATGCTGGTGACAGGAACATTCATCAACGTGGATATTTCGCTTACAGTAACAAATTCGGTTACCTTCAGTATTTTCTTTTCTTCTTCCTCTTTTAAATGTTCTTCTTCTATTTGCTGTTGCACCATATCTCTTTTCAGCCGGCGGTACTTTGATGCCTTTGACTTCGAGGGGCCGGTTAGTTTGGCAAGGGTGTCGCGAATTTGTTTTTGAATTTCTTCTTCTGAGACCTCGGGATGCAGAGGTTCTTTACTTTTGCTTCGGCTGCCAGGCTTGGGTGGTCTTGTAGTGCTTGTGCCACCTGTAAATCCGCTGGGTTGGTTTTGCCTTTCAGAGTCTCCAGGCTGAATTCCTTCTTTTTTGATGCGTTTACGCCTGCGTTTTTTATCCGAAACTTTATTGTCCGACGAGGTGGCTACTGGCTGTTTTTGTGGTGGTTTTTCAACGGGTAAAATAATTTTACCAAGTACTTTAGGTCCGTCCAGTTTTATATATTCGGTGGCTATCAGATTGTTGTCTTCCTTGACTTCTTCTTTCGCAGGAGCAATTTCTTCTGCAACTATTGGCGGTTCTTCAACAACTTCTTTTTCAATAATTTCTTCTTTGACTTCAGGTTTTGAATCAACAGGCGGTTCTGTTTTTTTAGCTTTTTTTGTGGTTTTCTTTTCTTCTTCTGACTCTATTATTTCTTCAGCAACTTCAGTTTTTGCTTTAGCTTTTTTAGCTTCTTTGGCAGTCTCTTCAGCAGTTTTTTTACTTGATTTTTTTTCGCTGACTTTATCCAGATCAATTTTCCCTACAACTTTTGGCCCTTTTAGTTTCTCTGTTGTTTGGCTTTCTTTATCTTCTTTGTCCTCTTTAACATCCTTAATATCCTTAACTTCCTTAATTTCCTTGGCATCCTTGGCATCCTTTATATCAATGATTTCTTTGACTTCTTCTGTTTCTTGCTTTTGAGTTTTTTTAGTTGGTTTTTCAGTGGTTACTTTTTCAGCTTCGATAACTTTGGATTCAGGTTCGGGAGTTTTTTTAGCCGGTTCGGGATGTTTTTGAAGGGGCTCTTCCTTTTTTTCAATTATTTTGGATTCAACCGGATAAGAAACAGGAACATTTTTTATAAAAAGTTCTTTATCCTGCGTAAGGTCGGTATCTTTTTCGCGGTCCTTGGCTTTGTCAAGGGTGATGGTTTCGTGGCGTAAGCTGCCAATATCAAGTTTCTTTGATGTCTCTTTTACCTGTTTATCCTTTGAATATTCTTTTTGCAGGATTTCATAAATATCTGAGGTGATTTTTCCATTGGGGTTGTTATCAACCTTAATTCCTTTTTTTGAAAGAAAATCAATGATAGAACTCACAGAGACATTGAATTCACTGGCAATTTTACTTAATCGGTATGTTTTTACGGTTTCTTCCATGTTTTACCTGATTGAACCTATTTTTTTGTTTTGTGAGAATAGTGAGAATTTTTAGCTATGGTATTTTATTCGAATTCGGATCTTAATATTTTAATAACTTCTCTGATGGTTTCTTCTTCCAGGTCAGTACGTTTTACCAACTCTTCGACACTAAGTTCAAGAACACTTTTTGCGGTATCGCAGCCAACATTTTTTAATTCTTCGATAATCCATTCTTCGATTTCATCAGCAAATTCCTGCAGGTCAACATCTTCAAAGTCTGAATCCGAATCACGGTAAACGTCAATTTCGTATCCGGTAAGTTTGGCCGCCAGTTTAATATTGTATCCGCCTTTACCGATAGCAAGCGACACCTGGTCGGGTTTTAGGAAGACATCAGCTTTTTTGTTTTTTTCATCAATTTTTATTGAAGATACTTTAGCTGGGCTAAGTGCGCGTGTGATGTACAAGGAAATATTAGTGGTAAAATTGATTACATCAATATTTTCGTTGCGTAGTTCGCGCACAATGCCGTGTATACGGGCACCTTTCATACCAACGCAGGCGCCAACAGGGTCGATGCGGTCGTCGTAAGATTCTACGGCTACTTTGGCGCGTTCACCAGGAATGCGGACAATTTTCTTTATGGTTATCAGTCCGTCGAAAACTTCCGGTACTTCGGCTTCAAAAAGACGTTCCAGAAACACGGGGGAGGTGCGTGAAAGGATAATTACCGGTGTGCCGTTTTTCATTTCCACCTTGGAAACAACTGCGCGCACTGATTCGCCTTTGCGGTAATAATCGGAGGGTATTTGTTCGGATTTTGGTATAATAAGTTCAATATTGTCGTCATCAAGCACTAAAATCTCTTTTTTCCACACCTGGTATATTTCTCCGGTAACTATCTGACCAACTTTTTCGATATATTCCTTATAAATATTGTCTTTTTCGTGTTCCATAATTTTAGAAACCAGGTTTTGGCGCATGGCAAGAATTTCGCGCCGGCCAAAATCTTTTAATTTTACTTCTTCTGATACATCTTCGCCGATTTCAAAGTCGGGTTCAATCTTTATTGCATCTGAATAGGCAATTTGCTGGTTGGGATCTGTAATTTCATTGTCATCAACAATTTTGCGGTTACGCCACACTTCAAGGTCTCCCTTGTCAATGTTTACGATGATGTCGAAGTTTTCGTCGCTGCCGTATTTTTTTATCAGCATATGTCTGAAAACGTCTTCAAGTATGCGCATCATGGTTTCGCGCTCAATGTTTTTGTATTCTTTAAATTCAGAAAACGATTCAACAAGATTGATGTGTTCCATTATTCAGTACTTTAAATTTTATTTGTTACTAATTTTTATGATGATTTTTGCTTCTTTGATGTCTTTTAATGCGATGATGATCTCCTGTTCGGGAGTTTTTTTCTTTTTATTTTCGGGAATCAGAAGTGTAATGTCTTTTATGCCGACACCCAATAAGGCCGCTGTGAAGTTTTTACCATCATGGGTAATCACTTTCAGATCATTGCCAATGTTTTTGAGGTATTGCCGCTGAAGTTTTAATGGCTGATCCAGTCCTGCAGATGAAACCTCCAACTCAAAATCTTCTGTTTCCCTGTCCAGTTTCGATTCTATGTGGCGGCTTAGGGTTGCACAGTCGTTGATACTGACATAGCTGTCGGAATCAATGGATACGGTGATGAGGTTGCCTCGTTTTACTCGGGTTTCCACCAGAAAAAGTGCTGTTCCCAGCAACTTTTCGTTGACAATTTCGGCTATTTGTTTTTCTGTGATCATGGTTAATTAATAAAAGAGGGGACTTTCGTCCCCTCAACAGCTTTTCCTTGTTTTTCTGTTGTCCTATCAGGACTCGAACCTGAACTCTTCTGAACCAAAATCAGACGTGTTGCCAGTTACACCATAGGACAATTGCGAGTGCAAAATTACTATTTTTTTTGATTAAAAAAATATTTTTTGCAAATAATGTTCACAAAGGGAAAATTTTCATGATTTTGTATTCTGGTCCGGAGGAATGCAGGATGCTCTCATATAAATAGAACTCGCTTACCCGTTGTGTCTGCAGGACTATTTCAGAATAGATGCCTATTTGTTCCTGAAAATATTTCTGATCGGAAATTTTTTTTATACGGCCGAGAGTCAGATGTGGAACAAAATGCTGGCTGTCTGGTTCATATCCCAATGGAATAATTTTTTCTCTGATCTGCTGGCTTAACACCTTCAGTGGCTCTGTATTCAGGGCTTCAAGAAAAATAACTCTGGGGCGGTATCGGCTACCAAACATTCTCAGATGGCCGATTCCTATTTCGAAAGGAGAAGACATTATTTCATCAAGAACAGTTTCGATTTCCTGGATTTTATCGACAGGAGTTTCGCCGAAAAATTTCAGTGTGAGATGAAGGTTACCGGTATCAACCCACGTGATATTATCCATAGCCAGGCGTTGTTGTAGTCTGCCAATAAAAACAGTAAGTGCTGGTTGCGGATGAATTTTTATTGCGGCAAAAATTCTTTTCATTGAAATAATGATTTGAGCTTATGAGGTTGTTTGATGCAGTGCAGGGTAGTTTTATTATTTTGCAAAATTTTCTGTATTCTAAGTAAACTAATTATTGTGAGCCAGGGAAAATATTTAAAAAAACTTTTGTAAAGTTAGGAATAATATTTATACATTTGCACCCACTTTTGGGGCGTTAGCTCAGTTGGCTAGAGTGTCAGACTGGCAGTCTGAAGGTCATGGGTTCGACTCCCATACGCTCCACAAAAAACATAAATAGCACTGTAAATCAAATGTTTGCAGTGCTTTTTTTTTAATGCACCCCGAAGTTAAACCCAGAAACGGTGTTTCAATCCTGGTTTTTACCAATTAAATTGCGATCGGATTTTAATTGGCTATTTAATTTTTGTAGATGAATTAAAGTCACTTACAGATACTTTTTATTCATTGGCAGCATTTTTAGAATAGTAAGATATTTACTTAATAGCTTTGTGTTGGTGATATGAAAAAATCATTCTAAACAACACATTTATGCAAACAGTCTTTAAATATTTAAGAAGAAATTTTCGTTTATTTTTTGCCGTGATGTTTTTTCTGGCATTCATTCTTAACATCGCAGCCCAGAATCAGTCCGGAGGCTGGGATCTGAAATCATGTATAGAGTATGCCATAAAGAACAATATTTCCCTGAAAAACCTCCGGCTGAATGCCTCATCAGGTGAACAGGACCTGTTAATGTCAAAATATGCAAAGCATCCCAGTTTAAGTGCAGGCGTTTCACAAAGCCTCACATATAATAGCGATGGCAGCGGATATACCAGCAGCAGTTTTGGGCTGAATTCGTCTGTTGTTTTATACAAAGGCAACTATTACAATAACGATATTAAATCAAATGAATTTTCACTACAGGCTGCAAACCTTGATGTTGAAGCTGCAGAGAATGACATCACATTACAGATCACCCAGGCATATCTTAATGTTTTATTAGCCAGCGAAAATATAGAATATGTCAAAGATCTGGCAGCAACTTCTGAATCTCAGGTACAGCAGTGCAAAGAAAAGTACAATTCGGGAGCTGTGGCACTCAAAGACCTGATGCAGCTTCAGTCGGCAATGGCAAATGACAAGTATTCGCTTGTCACAGCAGAAAATACTAAGCGTCAAAATATTCTGACGTTAAAAAAACTATTACAAATTCCGACGGATACGGTTTTTGATATTGTTACCCCTGAATATGAAAGCACCGACATTTCCGTTTCCCCACTGGATGATGTCCGGAAATCAGCATTACAATCCAGGCCTGAAATTAAAAGCGGCGAAGTATTGATCAACAAACAAAATGTTGAATTGTTAAAAGCAAAAGCAGGCTATTTACCGACGGTAAGCCTGGGCGGAAGTATCGGCACCGGTTTCTCAGGTATTTCATCAGAAAGCCCTGCCCCGTATTTCTCTCAAATCGCAAATAATTACAATCCAACTTTAGGACTGACCATATCATTTCCCATTTTTAACCGTAATTCAACACGTATCAGTGTCGCAAAATCTAAAATTGCACTCGAACAGACCAAGCTTGAATCCGTCAACACTAAAACTATTTTGATGCAAGAGATCGAACAGGCTTTTATCAGTGTTCAGAATGCTAAAAGCCAGTTTGAAGCAGCCGTGGAACAATTGAATTATGCAAAGGAATCATACAGGATCTCTTCCGAACAGTTAAAGATAGGCGCCAATAACAATGTGGAATACCTTCAACAGAAAAACCTTTATATACAAGCTCAGCAGATGTATCTGCAGTCGAAATATTCGATGATACTGTATGCAAAGATTTACAATTTTTATAAAGGAATTCCTGTAACCGAATAAATTCTAAAGAAAACAAAAAAATAATTTCAACGAAACAAAACATACCAGAAATGAAAAGAATAAATGGGATGATGAAGATTACGGGCTTGTTATTAGCAGCCGCATGTATTTTTTTTTCATGTAACAGCAAGCAGCAGACCATTGTAATAACTGAAAAACCGCAGCGTGGAGATATTTCAAATACGGTAACAAGCACAGGGACTGTTCAGCCCGTTAATACGGTTTCTGTCGGATCGCAGGTATCCGGGACCATCGAAAAGTTGTATGTCGATTTTAATTCGGTGGTAAAAAAAGGTCAGTTACTGGCAGAATTGGACAAGACTTTATTTCAGGCGGCGTTAGATCAGGCCAAATCCAATTATGAACAGGTTCAAAGCCAGCTCACGTATCAAAAGAGTAATTACGAAAGGCAAAGCCAGTTATTTAATGTCGGCGCCATAAGTAAAGCCGAATACGAAAATGCTTTGTTTTCTTATAATTCCGCGAAAGCGCAGGCTAAGGTTTCTTATGCACAGGTTCAGTCAGCCCAAAAAAACCTTTCACTCGCCAGCATTTATTCACCTATTGACGGAACGGTGCTTTCGCGCAGTGTCAGCGAAGGACAGACGGTAGCGGCCAGTTTTAGCACACCTACGATATTTGCCATTGCCAAGGACTTGAAAGAAATGCAGGTGGAAGCCTCGGTTGATGAAGCTGATATCGGTTATGTCAAAGAAGGCGACAGGGTCACTTTTTCAGTGGATGCTTATGCCAATGACATATTTGAAGGCACGTTACAACAGATTCGCCTGAACCCAACAACAACCAACAATGTTGTTACTTACACCACGATCATAAAAACTTCAAATGAAGACCTGAAGCTTAAGCCTGGCATGACAGCGAATATTACTATTTATACGGCAGAAGTTAAAAATGCCCTTACGATACCTGTAAAAGCAACAAAATTTTCGCCGGACAGCACTTATGAGAAATATCAGATCGTAGCATCCGGGCAGAAAATTTCTGAAAAACAAAGTTCCGTTTGGATCAAGCAAGATAACAAACTGGTTCAGAAAATAATTAAAACAGGATTGAATAACAATGAAAAAATTGAAGTGTTAGATGGGCTGTCCGGCAATGAAGACCTTGTTGTCGGTTCACGGCAAATAAGCAGTAAAGATGCTGCCCCTGCCGAATCCAACAGTCCGTTTATGCCCAAAAGGCCCGGAGGAAATAAATCACCTAAAAAGAACTGATGATGAGTACAAAGATTTTAGAAATAGAAAATCTGAAACGCGAGTTCATTGTGGGCGAAGAGGTTGTGAGAGCCTTAAAAGGTGTTTCGTTTACCGTCAATTCAGGAGAATTCGTCACCATCATGGGTAGCAGCGGTTCCGGAAAAACCACCCTGTTGAATATTCTTGGATGTCTTGACAAACCCACCGACGGTAAGCATTTTCTTGACCAGGTAAATATCCGGGGATTAAATAAAAATGAACTTGCTGAGATACGAAACAAGAAAATTGGTTTTGTTTTTCAGGCATATAACCTTCTTCCGCGAACTACGGCCTTGGAAAATGTAGAATTACCGCTGTTTTACAATAAGGCTATTTCTTCGAAAGAGCGTAAAGAAAGAGCCATAGAAGCCCTCAGGGCGGTGAAACTTGAGGACAGGGTATACCACCTGCCCAACCAGTTGTCGGGCGGGCAACAACAAAGAGTCGCCATTGCGAGGGCATTGGTAAATGAGCCCGTTATGATCCTGGCAGATGAGGCTACAGGGAATCTGGATACACGTACATCCTATGAGATCATGGCTTTGATGCAAGACCTGAACAGCCGCGGGAAGACCATCGTATTTGTTACTCATGAGCCGGATATTGCGGCTTTCAGCCATAGGACCATCTTTTTACGCGATGGTATAATACAAAAGGATGTGGAAAATAACGACAAAAAGTCTGCAACAGATCTAATTGCAGCATTACCAAAAGCAGATAATTTTTAGGACTGAATTATGAATATTTTAAATCTGATAAAAATCGCATTGAAGGCGTTGAGAAAAAATAAAATGCGTACTTTTTTGACCATGCTGGGAATTATTATCGGTGTGGCTGCCGTAATAACGGTGATGGCTATCGGTGCGGGTTCCAAGGAAAGCATTCGTTCAAACCTTTCAGGTATGGGGTCAAACATGATTAATGTTATGCCCGTGATGAACGAACCGGGGAGCGTGCGGATGGCTGGCAGCAGTATGCAGACATTGAAACAGGAAGATGTGGAAGCCATTAAAAAACTGAATTCTCCCAATATCAAAGGCATTTCACCGGTGGTTGCATCAAGCGGGCAGGCTATTAACGGCATAAACAACTGGCCTACAAGCCTGGTTGGTGTCAGCCCCGACTATCTTGATATCCGGCAGTTAAAGCTTAAAGACGGTATCGTCTTTTCTGAAGCCGATGTAAAAAGTTTCGCCAAGGTTTGCCTGTTGGGTAACACTGTCGTAAAAAATCTATTCCCTGACGGGGAAAATCCCATAGGAAAAGTCATACGTTTTAACAAGATACCCTTTCAGGTAATAGGTATATTAGCAGCCAAAGGTCAGAGCAATTTCGGGCAGGATCAGGATGACATTATGCTGGCCCCATACACCACCGTGCAAAAAAGAATTACGGCAACACATTATCTGCAAAGCATCTATGCATCAGCAACATCAGAAACTGCCAGCGAGGCCGCGACCGGAGAAATTAAATATGCAGTCAGGGAGAGCCATCATCTGGCGGCTGACGAAGATGACGATTTTGAAGTACGCACTCAGACCGAATTGCTGACTATGATCAGCTCCACCAGTTCATTGCTCACCATTTTGCTGACGGTGGTTGCCGGGATTTCTTTACTTATCGGAGGTATCGGTATCATGAATATCATGTATGTTTCAGTTACAGAGCGGACAAGGGAAATTGGACTACGGATGTCCATCGGCGCAAAAGGCAAGGATATCATGCTGCAATTTTTAACGGAAGCTATTATTATCAGTATCACAGGCGGTATTATCGGTGTGGTATTTGGCATTGTGGTATCAAAAATTGTCGCTCTTATACTGAACTGGCCGGTTTTTATATCCGAAATATCCATTGTCATATCTTTTTTAGTCTGTGGCGTTACCGGAATATTTTTTGGCTATTACCCTGCCCAGAAAGCTGCCCGGCTTGACCCGATCGATGCATTAAGGTATGAATAGAAAGAAAAAGTATAAATTTGCAATATAAACCAGGGAATCATGAAACTTTTTGATATTTCAAATAAGCGGGTGCAGGTTTTATTGCATATTCTTGTATGGAGTATCATTTTTGCTTTGCCATACCTGATTGACAGCAGCCATGCCCATCCGCAACATCAAATCACTTCAGGCCAGGATGCCGAGTTTTTAAAACTGAACCTGTACACATTGTTCTTTTTAGCGGCGGCATTTTATCTGAACACCTATCTGTTGATGCCGAAACTTTTTTACCGAAAAAAATATTTGCCCTATGCTCTGGCGGTATTTATGACCTTTGCCGTGGTGCTGTTGTTGCATTCTTTTCTTTTCAAATTTATTGTTACAACGGTGCCTTTTGTTTTCATGTATTCCCTGCGTTTTAATTTTCCTGCATTTGTGCTGACCATTGCGGTTAGTGTGGCATTCAGGATGACGGTAGATAAATTGAGAAATGACAAACTTGAAATGCAGAAAAAACAGGAAAATCTGAAAACGGAACTTTCATTTTTGCGGTCACAGATCAGCCCGCATTTTATCATGAATGTCCTGAATAATATCGTAGCGTTAAACCGCCTCAAAAGCGCCGACCTGGAACCGACGTTACTAAAACTTTCAGGATTGATGCAATACATGCTTTACGAAACGGACGAAGAAAAAGTGCTGTTGAAGACGGAAGCGGAATACCTTCAAAGTTATGTTGAATTGCAGCAACAGCGTTTTGGCGCAAAAGTAAAAGTGGAACTGAATATTTCCATAGCGGATGAATGGAGCGAAATAGAACCTATGCTGCTGATACCTTTTGTGGAAAACGCTTTTAAACACGGTATCGGCATGATTGAAAACCCCGGGATACTGATCGATCTTTCGTCCGACAAACAAAATGAACTGAGCTTATCGGTACAGAACAAATACAACCCCGTTTCGACGCAGATCAAGGATAAATCTTCCGGGATAGGGCTCACCAATGTAAAACGGAGGCTGAATATTTTATACGGTGACAATCACCACCTGACGATAAAAAAAGAACATGAACGGTTTGAAGTATTGCTAACCCTAAAGTTGCATTGATGTTACGTTGCATAGCGATAGATGATGAACCGCTGGCTTTGCAGCTCCTTGTTGATGACATTAGTAAAGTGCCGTACCTGAAACTCGTTGCAAGCTGCGAAGATGCTTTTGCCGCAACAAAAGCGCTGCAGGAAAACGAGGTTGATTTAATATTTATTGATATTCAGATGCCGGGCCTGACAGGCTTACAGTTTTTGGGGAGCCTTACACAAAAGCCAATGGCAATAATCATTACCGCTTACAAACAATATGCACTGGAAGGTTATTCGCTTGATGTTGTTGATTACCTGTTAAAACCCGTATCCATCGAACGTTTTATAAAAGCCTGCAACAAAGCACTGGAATTATACACGCTTAAACATAAGAACCCTTTTTCTGTTAATGTTTCCGATTATATGTTTGTGAACGTGGGATACAGCATGCGGAAAGTGATGTTCAACGATATAATTTATGTTGAAGGCCTCAGGGATTATATTAAGATTAATTTAAAAAGCACGCCAAAGTCCGTGGTGGTGAGGATGGGTATAAAAGCATTGGCGGAACAGCTACCGGCGGCTGCATTTTTACAAATAAATAAATCGTACATCGTTGCCGTGGACAGCATCACGTCGATACGTAAAACCAGTGTCTTTATTGATGAACTGGAATTGTTTATTGGCAACAGCTATAAAGAAAGTGTCCGGAATTTTATTAAAGGAAGGATTAAATAAAAAGGCGGAGCCGTTGGTTTTTGAGTCAACATTAATGATAAGTAGGAGCCTGTTGATCTATCATTCTTCTTTGACTTCTAAAAATAAAGTATCTGAATTAATTCCCGTAAAAATTCCCCATCCGTTAATAATATTTGATACCGGATTTGTGAGATTGTTTGAACTTGAACTTACATTTTCATACAGTTCAGCATATTCTTTATTCACGGTAAATAAAATGATACGGTAGGTGCCGAAAAATTGAAGGTCGCGTCCCGAAATATTAAAAGCATTATCGGTGTTGGGTGCGGTGTTTCTCATTTTGGGAAAATTTTTTCCTGCCATATTCATGTCTATATAATCTTCAGATCCTTCCATGTATTTTATCGCTAAAAAATGATATTCCGCATTTGGATTATCCCACGTAATTTCAATCGGATCAAATGAATCCGGCCCCGGGCCCATGCTGCCGCTGTCAATCCTCTCCATCTCCAGCACGGTATCTGAAATAGTGAAATTCCCTGCTTTTTCCGGTATCACCGTACTTGTGGTGATCGTTTTTTCCCTGAAGTCAAATCTCAAATTATAAACATCACCCGCCTCAACCTTATCTCCTGACAGATTAAGCTTATAAATACCCGGACTTGCTTCATAAAGCGCCAGATCGTTAATATAAACCGACAGGCCGGTTATTGCCTGTGTGTCGGAAACTTCATCATTTGAATAGGGGGTGATTTTAATTATTTCCACACCAATGGAATTGTCGCCGCAATTAATGTATGATTTAATTACAGGCACATTTGCAGCAGATTCACTGTCAATAAGTGTTTTTTCACAAGATGTCAAAAACACTCCGAAAAATAGGGCTGTTATGATGGTTCTTTTCATTTTATCTGAGTTGATAAGTTAATGTAAGGTTAGGTGTTATTCCTAAAAAGTTCACATTCGTTTCTGTCAGTCCTGTTTCATCAATTTCAAATTCTTTATACCACACATTTTTGTGGTTATATAGGTTGAAGACCGACAAGGTAATGGCCCCTTTTGAGCCCCAGATAAAGAAATCATATTTTGCCATGACATCAAGCCGGTGGTAGGCCGGATATCTGGCACTGTTTTTAGAACCGGCAAGTATAAAACTACTGGTATTACCATCAAGCATGTTTAAGGTATATCCTCCTAACGGTTCTGTATAGGGTTTCCCGGTAGCAAAGATCCAGGTGGCTGAGAAGGTGAAATGTTTTTTTAGTTTATAGGTGTTGATAATTTTTATTTCGTGTGTTACGTCTTGGGAAGCGCTGAAATAGTCGTCGCCGCATACCGGAAAATGGTAACGTGTTTCACTTAGCGTGTAGCCGACCCATCCTGAATATCTGCCGGATTTTTTTTGTAGCAGGAATTCTATTCCGCGGGTATAACCTTCGCCCTGATAAAACAACTCTGAATAATTTATTTCCTGTCCGAACTGTGGTGTAAACCGCAATGTATATTCGCTCAGTCCTTTCAGGTCTTTGTAATAAGCTTCCACATCAAACAGGAAATCCTTATAGTCGTAACTGGCGCCAAGAATATAATGGGTTGCCTTTCCGACCGGGAGGTTCGTGTTGTTAGATAATATCCAGATATCACGGCTTCCCGACATTATGTCTTCACGGACAATCCTGTTCACAAACTGATAATAGATTCCCCAGGCCGTTTTTAATTTCAGATTCTTAATAATTTCATAATTAGCCTGAATCCGTGGCTCGAAATACAGTTTATTACACACATCGAAATATGTCAGCCGGACACCGGGAAGTACCGATAATTTATTGAAAAATTTCATGCGATTTTGTGCATAAACACTGGCGATGTTCCCGTAGTTTTTCATATTAAGCTTCGGGATGGTGTCGTTTTGGATATACGAGTAAGAAATATTGTAATTGGAGTATTGTAGGCCAAATTCCAGTTGATTGTTGGAGTTGAATTTATATTCATTGTCCATTTTTAATGAAATATCATTCA
>Ga0116186_1003049_pt1 | contig 14570 bp, 19 predicted proteins | sample AD_JPNNA4_MetaG_FD_89806 | JGI IMG/M metagenome (GOLD analysis project Ga0116186, IMG submission 89806) | Active sludge microbial communities of municipal wastewater-treating anaerobic digesters from Japan - AD_JPNNA4_MetaG | ecosystem: Engineered > Bioreactor > Anaerobic > Digestate | place...
CGGCAGCCACATCACGAAGGCGGCGAGGCGCAGGAACGAGTTCTCGGTGATCACGCCGCGCAGGTGGTCGAACACGTACTGCAGCAGGCGGAAGACGAAGTAGCTGATGCCGAGCGGCATCACGAGGTAGGTGACGATGGGGTCGTCGCGGCCCCAGACGGCGATCGCGCCGCGCTGCCCGTACTTGCCGATCGCCAAGGTGACGATGGCGATCGTCACGATGAGCAGCACGGCGCGCCCGCCGGAGAGGCGGCGCGCCTTGTGCAGTTCGACGATCTGCCAGGCGACGGCGATCAGACCGAGGGCGATCGCGGCGAAGATCGGGTGCAGGACGGCGAGCACGCCGAGCGAGACGACGAGGGCGAAGACCAGACGCCATGTGTCGCGGCGCAACACGAGCCAGAAGACGGGCAGGGTCGCGAGAACGACGGGGATGAGGTACCAGGTGAAGTAGATCTTCACGACGCGACCGCCGAGTCGGACGTGGCCGCGGCCGGCGCAAGAGTGCCGTTCGGGCCGAGCAGCCGCGCGAGCTCCTTGGCGAGACGCGCCTCCCAGATGACCCGCCCCGGCTCCACGAGGTGGGAGAGATCGTGGAAGTAGGCGTTGCTCAGGGGCAGCTCGTCGTTGAAGTCGACGTACGGCACGCCGTACTCGCGGGCGAGCTCGCGGACACGGGGCTGATACTGCGCCCGCGCCTCGTCGAAACTGTGGCCGATGATCTCCCGGTTCCAGGGCAGCTCGAGGAGCACGACGTCGATGCCCCGCTGCCGGGCGCGCCGCAGCAACTGCTCCAACATCGCCATGTTGTATTCGAGGTTCTTGCGGAAGACCGGCGCCCTTCTCTTGAGCCAACGCTGGACCATCTGCTCCTTCTGGGCGACGGTGTGGTTGCCCTTGAGGTTGTAGCGGTGCTGGCCGTACGTGCGCGTCGGGATGCGCCCCGAAAGGAGCTCGTCCTCGTGTTGCTGCACGTAGCTCGTGAAGTACGAGAAGATGCCGGGCAGGATCGTGTAGGTATACCGGTACTTGCCCGACTCGCGGTTGACGTACTTGCGCAGGAACGTGCTCTTGAGGAGCAGCTCGCGGCCCTCGGCCTGCTTCTGGTTGTCGCCCCGCGACGGCGTGAACCGCCCGGGGTTGATGCCGACGACGGCCGTGGCCGGGGTGTCCGGTATGTTGTCGATCACGGCGAGGCTCTGGGCGAAGTTCTGGTTCATGGAGCCGAGGTTGAAGACCTCGGCGTCGGGGCCGTCCGCCCGCCGGATGGAGCCTTCCAGCGTCTCGTCGCTGGTGATGGACTCGCGCGCCGTCGAGCCGCCGAGCAGGTAGAAGGCGGGCCTGTCGGGGGGCTCCTGCTTGGTCCGGCCCACCGTCCACGAGACGTAGACGTAGTCGTCGCTCGACTTGCGCAACCAGTACTTGAGGGCGACATCGGACCACTCGCCGCTGGTGAAGAAGGACTCGAGGGCGAGCAGCGCCGGCAGCAGCAGCGCGGCGGCGGCGATGAGGACGATCGGGTTCTTGTGACGAAAGCCGCGCGCGAAGCTGCCGGCGCGGCCGCCGCGGCCTTGCGCCGGCGTCACCCGGCGCTCTCCTCGAGCAGGCGCTGCAGCTCGGCGCGGACCGCCTTGCCCGATCCCGTGCGGGGGATGCGCTCGACGGCGACGATGCGACTCGGCAGCGACGTCGACGGCAGGACGTCGCGGAGCTCGCGCAGCACGCGGCTGCCGCGGAAGCCGTCCGGCTCGCGCGGGACGACGAACGCGACCGGCACGTGGCCGAGGATCTCGTCCGGGACGGCGATCACGGCGACGTCATGGAAGCGGCCGAGGGCGAGCAGCGACTCTTGCACGTGGACGACCGACACTTTCTCGCCGCCGCGCTTGATGATGTCGTCCTGACGCCCGGCCACCCAGACGTACCCGTCGGCATCGACGTGCCCGAAGTCGCCGGTGCGCAGCCCGTGCTCGGTCAGCGTCCGAACCGTGATCTCGGGCTCGTCGAGGTAGCCCTGCATGACGAGCGGGCCGGTGACGTACAGCTCGCCCGTCTCGCCGGCCGGGACGGCCGCCCCACGGGCGTCGCGCGCCGTCACCGTCATCGCGCCGATCGGGCGCCCCACCGAGCCTTCGCGCTCGTCGAGCTCCTCCGGCAGCAGCACGCAGAGACGACCCGAGACCTCGGTAAGCCCGTACATGTTGAACAGCGCGATGCCCGGCAGCACGCGACGCGCCTTGTCGATGACGTGCAGCGGCAGATGGTCGCCGGAGCTCACCCAGAACCGGAACGGGTGCTCGCGCGGCGCCTCCAGCGGCTCGACCACTCGCACGAGATGGGCCGGGGCGCCGCCGAACCCTGTGCAGCCCTGCGCCTCCATCTCGTCGAGGAGGCCCTCGCCGAAGTAGAAGCCGAGCTGGCCGGCGACGCCCCCGCCGGCCGCCATGAGCGTGAGGAAGTGACAGATGCCGCTCGTGAAGTACGGCGGCGTGTTGATGAAGATGCGGTCGTCGGCGGCGAGCCCGAGGACCTGGGCCACGAGGCCGGCGTTCTCAGACACCGCGCGCAGTGTCTGGCAGACGCCCTTGGGGACGCCGGTGGTGCCCGACGTGAACATGATCATCGCCAGCTCGTCGGGCCGGACCGGCTCGAGGTCGCCGGCGGGCGCCGGACACGGCGCCGAGGGCGCCGTACCGGCGCCCGCCGGCCGCAGTCCCGCCACACGCCCGTCGGCGTCCGCGGTCATCACCAGCCGCAACGGCGTGCCCGCCTGTCGGCCTTCACCGTCCGGCAGGCACGCCTCGTCACTCGACAGGAGCAGAGCGTGCGGCTGCGCCTTGGCGATCAGCCGATCCACGTCGCGTCGGGGCAAGCTCACATTCAGGGGAACGACGACGTCGCCGGCGAGCCACGCCCCCATCATGGCGACGAAGAACTGGTCGTAGTCCTCGAGGAAGAGGGCGACGCGCGCGCCGCGGCCCACGCCGGCCGCAGCCAACCCCTCGGCGACGGCCAGCGCCCGCTTCAGGAACGACGCATACCCATAGGTGCGCCCCCGCGTGACGAGCAGCGTCGCCTGCGGTCGCGCCGCCGCCCGCTCGCGCAAGCCGTTGACCGCGTCCGTCATGAGCGGCGCACCGGTCGCCGTGTGCTCAGCGTGCGTCATCATCGCGTGCGTCGTCCCCGGCGTGGGTGATCCTCGACGTACGTCGTCCCCGGCGTGGGTGATCCGCGACGTACGTCATCGTCCGCGTGCGTCATCGTCGCGAGGAGGAGCCGGGGCGCCCTCAGAAGCCGACGTAGCGGAACTCGGTGAGCTCGCCGCCGACGGCGACTGCGACCACGATGGCCAGGAAGAGCAGGAACCAGAGCAAGGTCTGCAGACCGAGACCGAGGCCGTAGAACAGCCTGCTCGTCCGCGGCGCCGCGTCCTTCGGCGCGGCGTCTGTAGACGCCGCGCCGCCCTGCGGCGCCGCGTCCCCGGCGCTCTGACGCTCCGGCCTCGCGACATCTGCCGGAGCGGGCCCCTGCACCGGCTCGTCCACAGTGGTCCTCAGCGCTTCAGGCATCGCCCGCCTTCTTGCGCGCGATGTATGCGAGCATATGGTTCACGGTGTCGAGGTTCTCGTAGACGATGTCCATCGGCTTCACACGGATGCCGAACGTCTCTTCGAGGAAGGCGATCAAGCTGGTCAGGTTCATGGAGTCGAGGAGCTGGTCGCGGAAGAGGGACGTGTCCACGTCGAGCTCGACGTCGTCGTCGAGGTCGGCCTCCTCCTTGATGAACTCGAGGATGGTCTCGGCATCGCTCATCTGTCGTCTCCTGTGGTAAGGCGCCGGCCGAACGTTCGATCGGGCCGCCGTCCCTGGTCGCAGTGTGGGTCAGCGGCGGAGCGCCGGCCCGCGCCCGATCATGGCCGTGTCCCTGCCGCGTACGAGAACACCATCGGGTTCTTGAAGTCGATCGCCCGGACACCCGCCTGGAAGACCTTCGCCACGGTGAACACGCGCTCGGCGACCTCGAAACCCTGCTCGAGCCCCCACTCGTCGCTCAGGATATGACCGCGACCGCTCGCCCAGCCGTAGGCGCCGAACTGGCAGGTGCTGGTGCCGTTGCCGACGACCAGACAGCCGTTGCGGATGAACGGCAACCACGTGGCGATGATGGTCGTCTCGGCGCCTCCCGACCGCCGGCCGGCGATCGCCATGACGCCGACGACGCGGTTGGCGAGGGCGAAGTCCTGATGGCGCAACGGACGCGTACGCATGACGAACTTCGCGAACAAGTCGCTGGGCAGGCCGAAGTACACCGGAGTGGCGACGCAGATCCCGTCGGCGGCGAGCATCTTGTCGAGGACCATCTTCGCGTCGTCCTCGTCCGCCTGCACGCACGGGATGTACCGGCCGTCCTTGGTCTTGCCGCAGACGTTGCACGCCTTGCACGGCTGAATGTGGAGGTCCCTGAGATGGACGACCTCGGTCTCGGCCTCGCCCGGATACTTCTCGTGCAGCCGCTTGAAGGACTCATCGAGCAGGATGCTGCTGTTCGAATTGTCGCGCGGGCTGCAGTTCAGCCCAAGGATCCTCACCGTCATGGCGCGCGCACTCCCGTGTGGTTGGCCGTCGAGCAATGCTACCAGACGAGATGCGAGACGGCAGCCGTGACACGGTGCGCCGCGCTCTCGCCCGGGGAGTGGTGCCGAAGGCGGGGGTCGAACCCGCACCCCGCGTGAACGGGACCGGATTTTGAGTCCGGCGCGTCTGCCAGTTCCGCCACTTCGGCACGTAGGAGCGACCTATGCTACTGCCTCGTCAGCTGCCGCGCGAGACACAGCGACGCCGGGAGCGCCCGGACCTCGTCGGACAACGACCGTGTATCCCTGGTGGCCGCGGCGTGCGTCAGAAGGCGACTGGATACGTATTGCCCCAGAGCGAGTATCCCATGCCCTTACTGACGGCATACGCGCTGGCCTCGATCTGCGCGGCCCCGTCGAACACGTCACGGCCGCGCCAAGGATTCCAGGCGCTCCTCCAGGTGAAGAGCGTGTACTGGAAGAGCCCGTAGTAGCGACCAGCGCCGACGGCCCGCGCCCTTCCTCCCGACTCCATCATCAAGAGCCGGTAGAGGCCGTCGGCGCTGACCCCGTGCTTAGTGGCCGCGCGCCGACACAGCGTCTTCCAGTCACCGCCGCCGGCGCCTGCCTTGACGGCCGCCCTCCGGGCCCGCTCGGCGCGCAGGTCGTCGACGACTGCGGTCCAGAAGCGCACCCCATGGCGCGCCTTGCGTACCTCGAGGACGAGGCTGCCCAAACCACGCTTCTGATGCGCAGTGACAGCGGCGTCCAAGGTCTCCCGCGCGCCGGCGAGATGGGCCTTCGCGTGGCGAAGCTCCGCGCGCGTGCCGCGCAGCTGCTGCTCCAACGAGGTCGCCGAAGCTCTCGCCGGTGCGACGGCGACCACAGTCGCCACCGCGACGGCCAAGGCGAAAAGCGCGATCTGGACATGACACCTCGTGCCGACCACGTCGTCCTTTCGTCCAGGCTCCCCCGAGCAGTGGCGCGCCCCGTACCCGAAGAGCGGGTGGCGCTCCGTCCGCATCGACCCGCCCCCCGATCTCCTGACGACGTCGCCTTGATGACATCGTTCTGCCGTCCAACCATCGCGGACCCGTGGAACAGGTGGAGAGGGGAGAACGTATGCGCGTGGTGCCGGAGCGCTCGACTGTCACGTTCGTAGGCGCATTCAAGACCATCCCGGCGGCGCTCGCAATCCCCTCACGGTCCACCGTCAGGTCCATGAGCCGCCGTAAGGAAGCGCGTCGCGGTAACCCTCAAGTCAAGGTCGATGCTCTCTCATGAGCACGGTCTGTCCGTGCTTGCTGGCACTGCTCGGCGTCCCTCAACCATGACTTGAGGCGCCCCTTCTACTACAGCCACAGACCGCCGTCAGGCTTCACCTGAACGCAGTTGAACCTCTTCTTCATCGAGAGGGACACGCGCCCCACGGCATCGGCATCCCCGGTTGCGCTCTCCATCACCACCAGTGAGAATCGCCGGCGACGCGACGCGCAGCGAGGAGGCGAGGACCATCGTGGCAGGCGAGCGAAAGCGCTCCGAACCGCAGCCCGTCGAGGTGCTCGACCCGACGCTGAAGGCCGAGCTGAAGCGTCTCGCGACGCTCTTCCTCATGTCGGCGATCACCCTGGTCCTGGTGTTCGCTGACGCGGTCCTGCGCGCGCTTCCGTACGACCTGCTGCCGGCGATCGTCCTGCTCATGATCCAGGTCTCGTGGTTCGGGGGCGCCGTGGCCACGTACTTCTATGGCCTCTTCGTCACGATCCGGGCCCGTGCTTGGGGATGGGTCGTGCTGTGCGCGATCCCGCTCTTCGGCAGCGTCCCGGGCTGCGTCGCCTATAGCTGGATCAGACGGGGCGCGCTCGAGCGGATGATCCTCGAAGAAGAGCGGCAGGGACGCTGACCGGCGGCGCGCCGCCGGTCAGAGGGCGAGCACCCGGCAGAGCTGGTAGAGCTCCGGGTTGATCGCCGATTTCTGTGAGGCGGCGTAGGTCAGGCTCACGGTCTGCAGGTTGGGGCCGTCCATGCCCACCATCACGTCGGTCATCCCGTCGAGCAGCAGATCGACCGCCTTGGCGCCCAACCGACTGGCCGCCAGGCGGTCGACCCCCGTCGGGCGGCCCCCCCGCTGCAAGTGGCCGAGGACCGAGACCTTGACGTCCATCCCCGGCATGTGAGCGCTGAGAAGACGGGCGACCTCTTCACCCGACGCCGCCCCCTCCGCCACCACGGCGATGGTGTGCATCTTGCCGTTGCGGTGGCCCGCGAGCGCGTCCCGCGCGGCGCCCACGTGGTCCCAGGGGATCTCGGGGATCACGACGATGTCGGCCCCACCGGCGACCGCCGCCGCCAGAGCCAACTGACCGGACGTCCTCCCCATGACCTCGACGACGAACACGCGCTCGAGGGCGGACGCCGTGTCGCGGATGCGGAAGATGGCGTCGAGCACGGTGTTGAGCGCCGTGTCGAACCCGATCGAGACGTCGGTGCCGCCGACGTCGTTGTCGATCGTCGCGGGGACCCCCACGACCTGGACGCCCTGCTCAACGAGGGCGTGGCCGCCGGCCAGCGAGCCGTCGCCGCCGATGACGACGAGGCCTTGGACACCGAACCTGTCGAGCGTCGCGACCGCCCGACGCTGGCCCGCCGCCGTTGCGAACTCCTTGCTCCGCGACGTCCCGAGGAAGGTCCCACCGCGATCGAGGACGCCGCCCACGGTACGACTCTCGAGAGCGATCACGTCGCCCTCCATGAGCCCGCGAAAGCCCCAGTTGAAGCCGATCACCCGGCACTGCTTGAAGATCGCCCGCCGCGCAACGGCGCGCACGGCGGCGTTCATGCCGGGTGAATCGCCGCCGCTCGTGAGCACGCCGATCGTGCGCCGGGACTCAGGGTCTGCGGTCGCGCGCACCGTGAGCGCCCTCCATCCTCGTCGGGGCCGTTGCGGGTCCGGCCGTTGCTCGGTCATTCTTCGCCCGCCGGCCTATCCCTGCGCCACGAGGCGGCGCGAGGCGTCAACGGCGCCCCCGGCCGCTGACGGGCGCCGCGGCGCCCGTCAGCGGCCGGGGGCGCCGGGCCCGAAGAGAGGCCCGGCGCCCGTATGGTAGGGTTCGGGGCTGGCCGGCAGTCGCCGCCCCAGGAGGTCGACCATCCGCAAGACGATCCGCAACATCATCGTGCTCGGGGTCGTCGTGGCGGCGCTCTACCTGCTCCTGCCCCGTCTGGTCGACACCGAGCACACCCTCGGCCTGGTCCAGGGCGCTGACTACGCTCTCCTCGCGCTCGCCGTCGTCCTCGAGGTCTGCGCCCTTCTCGCCTACGCCAACCTCACGCGCTACGTCTTCTGCGTCCTGGACATCGACTTGCGCCTCCGCGACGTGTTGTCGATCACGGTCGGGAGCCTCGCCGTCAGCCATCTTCTGTCGGCGGGTGGCGTCACCGGCTGGATCGTCACCTACAACGCCTTGCGCCGCCGCAACGTGCCGCACGGCCTGGTCTTCGTCGCGATCGCGGCCCAGCAGTTCTTCAACTACGTCGTCCTCTGGGCCCTGTTCGGCATCGCCCTCGTCTACCTCATCGTCGCTCGCGGCGCGTCGATCGCCAGCTACCTCGCCGCCATCCTCCTCATCGCCCTCCTGCTCTGGCTGACGGGATACGGCATCTACCTCTACAACCAGCCCACGAAGATGCGCCGCCGGGTGGGTCAGGTGGCCGGCCTCGTGAACCGCATCACCCGGCGGGAGACGGTCAAGGAAGAGCACGTCGACGAGTGGCTGGACAACCTCTTCGCCGGCATGCGGCGCATGACGTCGCACTCCGGCGCCATCCCCCGTACTTTCCTCTTCGCCTGCGGATACTGGCTCTTCGACCTGCTCTGCCTGTACCTGACGTTCTTCGCGTTCGACTTCCGCATCGGCGTCGTCTACCTCGTGCTCGGTTACATCATCGCCTATGCGGTGGGGTCGCTGGCGCCGACGCCCGGTGGCCTCGGAGCCGTGGAAGGTCTGATGATCGCCCTTTACGCGGGTTTCGGCGTCCCTTCGGCGATCGCCGTCGCCGTGGTGCTCGTCTACCGCCTCATCAACTTCTGGCTGCCGATCCCGCCGGGCCTGTTGAGCTACGCGCTCATCAGGTAGCGGAACCGCCGACGCCCCGGCTCGAGCCCTCGTCCGCGACCCGCCACGACGCCGCCCCGCTGGCGGCGTCGCGAAAGCAGCTCGGCTGACCGGTATGACACGCGGGTCCGGCCGGCGCGACGCGCATCAGCACGGTGTCGTGGTCGCAGTCCAGACGCACCTCAAGGACGCGCTGCACGTTGCCGCTCGTCGCCCCCTTGTGCCAGAGCTCGTCGCGGCGGCGACTCCAGAAGTGAGCCTCGCCGGTGTCGAGAGTGGCGGCGAGAGACTCGTGGTTGCCGTAGGCGAGCATGAGGACCTCGCCGCTGGCGGCGTCCTGGACCACGCAGGGCACCAGTCCACCGGGCCCGTAGCGCACCTGGGCGAGGAGTTCGTCGCGCCTCATGGCGCCTCAGCCGCGTCCGCCGGCGCGCGACCCCGGCGCCGTCGTACTCAGGTAGTCCTCGACGATGTCCGGCCCGGCGCTCGTGCCGAGACGCGTCGCGCCCGCGTTGATCATCCGTGACGCGTCGCGCCACGTGCGGATGCCGCCTGACGCCTTGACGCCGACGTGCGCCCCGACGCAGTCCCTCAGAAGCTCCACATCCTTGACCGTCGCCCCCTGTGGACCGACACCGGTCGATGTCTTGACGAAGTCGCAGCCGGCCTGCTCGACGATGGCACAGGCGAGCTTCTTCAGCTTCCGCGACAGGTAGCAGGTCTCGATGATGGCCTTGACGATGACGGGCCCCTTGCCGCTGTTGACGGCACCGAGATGGACGGCGTGGACGACGCCGGCGAGCTCGTCGCGCACGCGCGTGAAGTCGCCCGAGAGCATGGCGGGGATGTTGATCACCACGTCCAGCTCGTCGGCGCCGCGGCGGACCGCCTCCTGGGCGGCGACCACCTTGGTGCGCGCCGCCTCGGCACCGAAGGGGAAGGCGATGGCGGCGCACACCTTGACGTCGGCGGTCCCCAGCAGGTGGCGCGCGAGCGGCACGTAGTACGGGAAGACGCACACGGCGGCGAAGTGGTACTGGACGGCCTCGCGGCATAGGCGTTCCACGTCCTGGGCGGTGCCGTCCGGGCGCAGCAGCGTATGGTCGATGGTCTTCGCCAGTTCCTCGACGTGCACGACCGTCCCTCCCGCGGGGCGTGCGAAGATGGTTGAAGCGACGCCCTGGAGTATATCGCTCAGAGCAGCCGCTCGACGTAGCGCTCGTCGCGGCGCCAGCGGCGGCGCACCTTGACGCGCAGGTCGAGGAAGACCTGCACGCCGAGGACCGCCTCGATCTCGCCGCGGGCGGCACTGCCGATCGCCTTGACGACACGGCCTCCCTTGCCGACGACGATCGCCTTCTGGGACTCCGACTCGACGATGAGGAAGGCCTCGACCTCCACGAGCGGGCGGTCGTCCCGCTCGCTGACCGCCGCCACCTCGACGGCGATCGCGTGTGGCACCTCGTCGCGCGTGCGCCGCAGGGCCTGCTCGCGGACGAGCTCGGCGATGAGCACCTCGAGCGGCTGGTCCGACGACTGCCCTTCGGGGAAGTAGCGCGGCCCCGGCGGCATGGCGGCGGCGAGCGCCTCGACCACCTGGTCGAGCCCCTCGCCGCGCAGCGCGCTGACGGGATGGACGAGGGCGCCGCCGGCAAGGGCGCGCGCCTCCTCGAGGCGCACCCCAAGGCGGCGCCCGTCGAGCAGATCCGCCTTGTTCAGCACCGTGACGTTGGGAAGGCCGGCGGCGGCGACCGCCTGCAGCACGAAGCGGTCGCCGCCGCCGAACGGTTCCACGGCGTTCAGCATCACGAGGGCCGCGTCGACCTCGCGGAGGGCCTCGTCGACGGCCGTCTGCATGCGTCGAGTGAGCGAATCGAACGGCCGCTGAAAGCCGGGCAGGTCGAGGAGGACGACCTGGACGCCGGGCAGGTCGAGGACGCCGGTGATGCGGCGACGGGTGGTCTGGGGATGGTCGGACACGATGCTCACCTTGCGCCCGACGAGGCGATTGACGAGCGTGGACTTGCCCACGTTCGGACGACCGAGGAGAGCGACGAACCCGGAGCGGAAGGGCGCCGCGTCCGCGGCCGCCGCGGCGCCGCCAGGTGGGGAGGTCCCCGCGGCACTCATGGCTGTGCCTCGCCCGAGCGCGGGGACGGCGCGTCAGCGCACGGGCAGGACGCGCCGCCGACCGCCGCTGTGAACGGCATCGTGAGCAGCTCGTGCAGGGTGAAGACGCGCACCTCCCCGCCGACGCGACACACGACGACCGGGTCGCCGAACTCGGCCAGCGCCTGCAGGCAGAGGCCGCAGGGCGCGACGTCGCGCCCCCCGGCAGCGGCCACGGCGACCGTGCGCACCTCGCGTTCCCCGGCGGTGACCATGGCGCCGAGCGCGACGCGCTCGGCGCAGATGCCCGCTGGGTAGGACGCATTCTCGACGTTCACACCCAGGTACCGCCGCCCTGAAGGCCCGACGACGACGGCCCCGACGGGGAAGCGCGAGTACGGCGCCCAAGCCCGCTCGGCAACTTCCTCCGCCGTCCCGTGCAGCCGCGACTCGGCGGCGTTCGGCGCCCGGCCTCCGACGCTCACAGCGGGTACCACAGGCGGAAGACGAGCAGGCCGATGCCGAGGCCGAGCAGCGCCCCGGTGGCGACCTCGAACGTCGTGTGGATGCCCGCCTGGACGCGGCTCTGGGCGACGAGCACGGCCATCAGGAGACCGACGGCCGAGATCGGCAGCGCGTAGGCCGTCTGCGTGCCGAAGGCGGAGACCGCGACCCATCCTGCGAACGCCACCGCCGCGTGCGCCGACGGCATCCCGCCGTGGAACGCCGTGCCACGGTGCGTGACCGCCTTCATGATCACGGCGGCGATGACGACCAGCACGAGGGCGATGACGGCCAGGTCGACCGGCGACGTGCGCAGCACGCGCAGCACCGTGTACGGGACGCCCGTGAGCTTGTCGTAGAAGACGAGGTAAGCCACGGCGAGCGCATTGACGGTGGCCACGAGGACGGCGCCGGCGGCCACGTCCTTGGCGATCTTCGCCCGCGGGTCGAGCTCGTCGGTCACCAGGTCGACGACGTGCTCGATCGAGGTGTTCACCATCTCGGAGATCAGCACGAACGAGATTGCGACGAAGAGAGCGACGACCTCGAGACGGGAGAGCGAGAAGAACAGCGCCGCGACGAGCACGAGCACGGCCGCGGTGAAGTGGATGCGCATGTTGCGCTCGCTGCGCAGCACGTGGACGATGCCCTCGAAGGCCCAGTTGAAGCTCTGCAGCAGGCTAGTGCGCCGCGCCAACGAGCGCCTCCCAGTCCACCGTTTCGAGCAACTGGGCCTGGCGCAGCGCCATCGCCCCGACGTCGGTCTCATGGTCGTATCCGAGAAGGTGCAGCGTACCGTGGACGAGCAGCACAGCCAGCTCGACGCCCGGCGGCAAGGCGGCGGCGCGCGCCTGGCGCAGCGCCTGGCGCGCGCAGACGACGACGTCGCCGAGCAGGCGCGGCGGGGCATCGCCGGCGGCGGGCCCCGCCGCGCCCCCCGCCCGGCCTTCCCTGCCCTCGGGCGCCCTCTGGCCACTCTCGCCCACATCCTCAAGCGGGAACGAGAGCACGTCCGTCACCTCGTCCTTGCCGCGGTACTTGCGGTTCAGCGCCCGCATACGACGCTCGCCGACGAAGGTCACGCCGACCTCCGCCCCGCCGGCCCCTTCCGCCTCGAGCACGGCCTCGACCAGGGCCGCGACCGCCTCCTCGTCGATCGCCGCCCGCGTATGATTGACGACCTCGACCGCGCTCGTCATGCGGCGCCTCCGTCGTCGCGCGGCGCCGCGGCGGGCGCCTCCGGCGCCGCCCCGCGGCGCCGCGTCTCCTCGCGCTCGTCGTGATCCTTGTAGGCATTCACGATGCGCTGCACGAGCTTGTGGCGCACGACGTCGTGCCCGTCGAACCTGATGAAGGCGATGTCGGCGATGTCGGCGAGCACGTCGGCCACGGTGACGAGGCCCGAGCGCTTGCCGCCCGGAAGGTCGATCTGCGTGACGTCGCCGGTGACGACCATCCGGGAACCAAAGCCCAACCGCGTGAGGAACATCTTCATCTGTTCGGGCGACGTGTTCTGCGCCTCGTCGAGGATGATGAACGAGTCGTTGAGGGTGCGGCCGCGCATGAACGCCAACGGCGCGACCTCGATCTCGCCCTTGTCGATGAGTGTCGCGAGCTTCTCCGCATCGATCATGTCGTAGAGAGCGTCGAAGAGCGGCCGGAAGTACGGGTCGACCTTCTCGGAGACGGTGCCGGGCAAGAACCCAAGGCTCTCGCCCGCCTCGACCGCCGGCCGCGTGAGGATGATGCGCCCGACGCTCTTGGCGAAGAACGCGCTCACCGCCATCGCCGTGGCCAGGTACGTCTTGCCGGTACCGGCAGGACCGATGGCGAAGGTGATCGTGTTCTTGCGCATCGCGTCGACGTACAGCTTCTGGTTCACCGTGCGGGGACCGATCTGGCGGCCACGGTGGCTCCAGACCACGTCGCCGTACACCTCGGAGGGCTTGCCGGCCGCGTTCACGGCGATGTCCATGAGGGACTCGACCATCGCCGGGCTCAGCGGCCGTCCCGACCTGATGACCGTGAGCAGTTCGTCGATCGCCGCCTTCGCCTTGACGCAGGCGTCGCCGTCGCCCTCCAGGGTGAGGACGTTGCCGCGCAGCGTCAGCCCGCAGGCGAGACGCTGCTCGAGGACTTTGAGGTGCGCGTCGTGCTCGCCGGCGAGGGCCAGCGCTTCGCTGTTCGACTGCAGGTCGATGACGGTACGGGCGCGTTCCGGCACGCTCAGCCTCCGAGCTTCGACCGCACCAGCTCGCTGACCGCCTTGCCGTCAGCGCGCCCGGCCACTTGGGGCATGAGCTGAGCCATGACTTTGCCCATCTCCTTGACGCACGCCGCTCCCGTGGCGGCGATGGCCGCGTCGACCAGAGCCGCGAGCTCCTCGGACGAGAGCTCCTCGGGCATGTAGGCGGCGAGCAGCTCCGCCTCGTAGCGCTCCTGGTCCGCGAGGTCCTGCCTGCCCGCCTGCTCGTACAGCTCGAGCGCCTCGAGGCGCCGCTTGCGCTCACGCTTGAGCACGGCGAGCTCGTCCGCCTCGGTCGGGTCCTTGCGGCTGTCGATGCGCTCCTTCTTCAGCGCCGCGACGATCTGCGTCAAGGCTTGACGACGACGCTTGTCGCCCGCCTTCAGGGCGGCCGTGGCGTCGTCCCTGATGCGCTGCTCGATCGTTCCCAGCTCTCTCATGCCATGTCTCCCAGCCGCCGTCCGCCCATGAGGTGCCAGTGCAGGTGGAAGACCTCCTGCCCTGCATCAGGCCCGATGTTGGTGACGACGCGGTAGCCGGTCTCGTGCACGCCTTGTTCACGCGCCAGCATAGCGATGAAGCGGAGCAGACGGCCGGCGGCGTCGGACCCGAGCTGTTCCACCACGTCGAGCGACGTGACGTGCTGACGCGGCATCACGATGAGGTGGACGGGCGCCCGCGGATGCGCGTCGCGGAAAGCGACGAACTCGTCGTCGGCCGGCGCCTCGCCGGCGGCGATACGACAGAACGTGCAGTCCGTGCTCATGCGGGCCCCCTTGCTCACCCGGTCGTCCTCAGCCTGCGATGCCCACGATGTGGCCCGCAACGCCGTCGTCACGAAGCTCGTCGGCGACGGCGTACACGAGCTCACCGGGCTGCGCCGGCCCGTTCAGCGCATAGCGCACATAGTGAGAACTGTACCCTCTCCAGAGCCCGTTGCGCCGCTCCTCCACGAGGACCTCGGCGCGGCGGCCGAGAGCGGCAGCCGCGGCCCGTCGCTGTGCCGCGCGCGCCGCCGCGCCG
>Ga0116186_1003061_pt1 | contig 14533 bp, 16 predicted proteins | sample AD_JPNNA4_MetaG_FD_89806 | JGI IMG/M metagenome (GOLD analysis project Ga0116186, IMG submission 89806) | Active sludge microbial communities of municipal wastewater-treating anaerobic digesters from Japan - AD_JPNNA4_MetaG | ecosystem: Engineered > Bioreactor > Anaerobic > Digestate | place...
AACCTGAAAACAGCATTTTGATTTCAAAAACATCATATTAGTCTATTTTGTATATCATTTTCGGTCATTATTTAACATCCAGTTATTAATAGACCGTTTGTTTTTCTTGCTTAAAAACACTTAAAACGAAAAATGAGTTATACTGAAGGGTGAAACAAGATTCGGCGAAGGAGGCAATATGAAACTTTTAATTGTTGATGACTCTAACATAATGCGGCGTGCAATAGAAAAATACTTAAGCGCCTTCAATCTCGAAATTGTCGGAAATGCCGGAGACGGAGAGAGTGCACTTGCAATTTTTTCCGAAACTCTGCCTGACATTGTAACACTGGATATAACAATGCCGCGCATGGACGGGCTGTCATGCCTCGATAAGATAATGCAGATAAAACCCGACACCAAGGTAATAGTAATAAGCGCTCTCAAAGATCCCGCTACGGGCATTCAGGCTATAAAAAAAGGCGCGAGAGGATTTCTTTCAAAGCCGTTTTCACAGGAAGAGATTATAGAAGAAATGAAAGCATGCCTTGAAGATTCCGAATAAGGAGAAATAAAATGACTGAACTTGAAATCAAAGGATTCATAAAAGTTTTAACCGATTACTTCTTAAGCGTTACAGGATCTCCGGCCAACATGGGAGTTCCTTTTATAAAAGAAAACAGCACTGAAGTTTTCGATTACGTCGCTGTCATAGGAATTTCCGGCTCGCGAAAAGGCGGAGTATATTTTACTGCAAACAGACCGCTGCTCGAAGAAATCGCCCGTCATATTTTAGGCGAAACCGGTCTTGATGATGCAACGCTTTATGATCTAATCGGAGAAATGACAAACACAATATCCGGAAACATGAGAGAACTTTTCGGAAGCACCTTTCTGATATCCGTTCCCATAATTCTCAAAGGCAATATTGACGAAGTTGTGCTCAGGCTCAAGCCGCCTGTATACGTTATTCCAATAGAATGGAACGGACACAAATCGCATTTGGCAATAGGACTGGAATAAAATGGAAAAGAGCACCATTGACATACTGTGGATCATCATCGCTTCGACCCTTGTTTTCATTATGCAGGCGGGCTTTGCGATGGTTGAATCGGGACTAACCCGTTCAAAGAACAGCATCAATGTAGCTATCAAAAACCTTACCGACCTCGGAATATCGACTCTGTGTTTCTGGGCATGCGGATTCGCAATGATGTTCGGCGCATCAGCTTACGGTTTTATCGGCAGTGACAATTTTCTGTTTCATCCAGTAAGCATATGGGGCGCAGTCTTCTTTCTATTTCAGGTAATGTTCTGCAGTACATCCGCAACAATTGTTTCCGGAGCTGTCGCCGAAAGAATGAAATATTCATCATACATAATTTCAACCGCTCTGCTTTCGGTTATCATATATCCCATATTCGGTCACTGGGCATGGGGCGGTTTTATGGAGGGCGTACCAAGCGGCTTTCTCGGAAAACTCGGCTTCATTGACTTCGCGGGCTCAACAGTCGTTCATTCCGTCGGAGGCTGGGTCTCTCTCGCAGTACTTTTGATCATAGGTCCGAGAAGCGGAAAATTTGCAGAAGACGGAACATCCCGCCAGATAAACGGGAGCAATATTCCCATAACAGTACTTGGTGTAATGATACTCTGGTTCGGCTGGTTCGGATTCAACGGCGGAAGCACTCTCGCCATGAATGAAACAGTTCCTTCAATAATTCTCAACACTACTCTTGCCGCATCAGCAGGAATGATCGGATCGCTTATGGTCGGTTGGCCGATACTTAAAAAACCCGACATACTTCTTGTTCTAAACGGTTCGCTTGCCGGTCTTGTTGCAATAACTGCATCATGTTTCGCAGTAACTGAAATTGAATCGGTCATAATCGGATTTGTCGGAGGCGCCATAATGCTCGCCGCGACAGTCATCCTTGAAAAACTTAAGATTGATGACGCGGTCGGAGCAATTCCAGTGCATCTTGTTGCGGGCATATGGGGAACAATTGCCGTTGCTGTTTTCGGCGATCCCGCGATATTAAATACCGGTCTAGGATTCATAGGTCAGCTCAAGATTCAGTTAATAGGAATTGCTTCATGCGGAATTTGGTCTTTCGGCGTTGCTTTTTCGGTGCTGTTTATAGTTAATAAAATATCACCTCTAAGAGTTTCAAAGGAAGACGAACATACGGGATTAAACAAAACCGAGCACGGTGTTACAACTGAAATATTTGAATTATTTTCCGTACTCGAAGCACAGTCAAGAACAGGCGATCTTTCTCTTCGCGCACCGGAAGAACCCTTCACTGAAATCGGCCAGATTGCAAAAATGTATAATTCTGTAATGAGAAAACTCGAATCCGGTACTGTCGAAAAGGGAGAATATCTTAATATTCTTGATAATGTTTCCGACGGACTGATACTAATCGATAGAAGCGGAACAATTTCTCAGTATCATTCCGCTTCGATGAAGAATCTTTTTTCAACGGAATTAATTGCCGGAAAAAACTTTAAGGACTTGTTAAGCTCGCGCATTCCCGAAAACGTATTAGCTATACTTGATGAATTTCTTGAAATCGCGTTCGACAAAAAGAAAAGCTTCCGTATTGTCGAGAAGATGAATCCGATTCCCGAAATAGAACTGTCCTTCGACAATCTTAACGGCGGTTTTAATGTTAAGTATTTTCAATTTATATTCAAGCGTATTGTTAAAAATTCCGAAGTATCAAGACTAATGATTGTAATACGCGATATAACAAGACAAAGAGAGCTTTCGCAGGAGGTTGAAGAAAACAGAAAGAGAACATCAGTTGAAATGGAACTCTTCTATAGAATTCTTCATGTGGAACCGGCATCAATGCGCGACTTTCTGACATCGGCTGAAACTGATTTATCTGAAATCAATTCCGTGATGTCGGAATCACAAACAGAATATTATGAAAGATTAAATGAAATATTCCGACGTATTCACGCGGTAAAAGGAGACGCAGACATGCTTGGACTCGACTTTATCGCCGAAAAAGCGCAGATAATGGAAACTAATGTCGCCGAAGCATTAAGAAGCGAATCACCTTCAAATGAAATATTTCTATCGCTCGCTCTCAAGCTCGGTGAGATAAGAGAACTGCTTTTTAAAATTGATTCTCTTATGAAAAAATGGAAGACTATGCATACAGAAACTGTCGAAGATAGCAGATCATTTCTGCCAAGAGCCCTGTCGGATCTCGCAGGACGGCTAAGCGAACGCCATCAAAAAATTGTAAGCCTAGAATTTGATACATCCGGAACTGACGGAATTCCGCCTTCGCTATTCAAATACGTGAAGGATATTCTCGTACAGCTAGTAAGAAATTCTGTCTATCACGGAATTGAAAAACCCGAAGAAAGAAAAAGGCTCAACAAAAAGGCAGACGGCAAAATAGCTATCAAAACACAGAAAGAAAACGGAAGACTTATTATAAAATACAAAGATGACGGCTCCGGTCTCGATAGTGAAAAAATTAAAAATACCGCACTTGCAAAAAAAATAATAACGGAAGCAGAGACCTCAACACTTTCAGAAAAGGATATCTACGCTCTTGTTTTCAGACCGGACTTCTCGACATCGGATTCGGTTAACAAAACTGCAGGCCGCGGAGTCGGCATGAGCCTGGTGAAAACACTAATTACCGGACTCAAGGGCAAAATCGCTCTCAGATCAAAAAGAGGCGAATCACTTGAATTCGAAATTCATATTCCAATCGAGGCAAAATGAAAGGAGTAAATCTGAACTGCGAAACAAATTGCCGTTTTTTTAAATTTTACAAGAACTCCCGCGAAGCGATGTTCATAACAAATATCGACGGAACTTATTTTGACGTAAATAAAAGTATGGAAAAACTGCTCGGATATTCACGTGAAGAATTTCTTTCCATGAAAGCAGCTGATACATATTTCGATCAGAGTGAACGTTCTGCATACAGAAGTATGATTGAAAAAGACGGAGTGGTTCACAATTATCCGATAACTCTAAAGCGCAGTGATGCATCGCCTCTTCCATGTCTTATCGATGCTGTCACATGGGAAGAAGACGACGTTCTCAAAGGATATCACGGCATCATAAAGACACAGGATGATGTTATGGATTCATTTCAGAATCTTTTTCTGAAATTAAAAAATGAAGAAGAAAAGCTGAAAAATGAAAGACGTAATCTCGCAAACGACGCCAAACTTCTGATGCAGTATGTTTCGGATGATCTGATACGCCACATTCAGGACACGGGAGAGAATCCGCTTTCAAGCACAAAGAAAAAAGGAACGATGATGTTCTTTGATATCAGAAATTCTACCGCAATAGCCGGGAAACTTCAGCCTGATGTTTTCGCGTCATTGCTTTCGGATATTTTTACTGACACGATGGATCTCATATACGGCAACAGCGGCTCAGTTAATAAACTCGTCGGTGACGGATTTCTGGCGACTTTCGGATGCCCGGTTTCATGCGGAAATGATGCTGAAAATGCAGTCAGAAGCGCACTTCAGATAATGGAATATTTGAAAACATTCAACGATGTCAGACCTGATTATCTTGCAGAACCTATAAAAGCCGGAATAGGAATCGCGACCGGAACGGTTTTTTCGGGCGTTATAGGTTCGGTAAGACGGCAGGAATATACCGTTCTAGGAGATGCTGTAAACATTGCAAGCAGGCTTGAGTCATTTACAAAGAACGTCAATTTCAATATAATAATTGATGAAAACACATACCGTGAAACTTCTGAAATATGCAAGTGGGGAAAAATAGCAAACGTGATGCTGCGCGGCAAACCGGACGCGTTTACTCTGTACGGTTACAACAGCTTAGGGTAAAACATCCTGATTAGTCAGTCTTTTCTTTGGCATAGGATTTTCATCAGGATATTCCATCGAAAGTAATGAAGCCGCACTGATGTTATCTCCAATGATAATTTAATAACTGATTTTACTTTTTAAAAATGTTCCATTATCCAAATCTTCAAAAGCCTTAGCAAGCTCTTCTCTCGTATTCATTACAATGGGACCGCCCCATGCAACAGGTTCATTCAGACGTTTTGAACTTATCCACAAAATCTGACAAGGACTCCCAGCTGATTTAATAATAACATTATCGCCTTCAGATAATTTAACAGCAGTCTTTTCGCTGATGTAATCTTTCCCGACAACAGCATCACCGGTCAGAGTAAAAACAGTCACAGACATTTCGGCTTCTGTATTAATTGAAATTGAACCTTCTGCTTCGAGATGGATATCATAATAGTCAAGCGGCAGATACTTGCTCATAAAACCTTTATGTTCTTTATACGAACCCGCGAGCAATCTAAGCATACCATTCGGTATTGGAATTTCCTGAATATCAGAATTTTTAACTCGATGATATTCCGGAGGCGACATTTTATTCCTTGCCGGCATGTTAAGCCAAAGCTGAACGCCGAGAAGTCTTTCTGAAGCCGGCAGATTTTCTTCATGCAAAATTCCCGAACCTGCGGTCATCCACTGCACTTCACCGTCACCGATTGTATCTTCATTTCCGAGACTGTCCTTGTGAGACATTTTACCCTTGTAAACATAGCTGATAGTTTCAATTCCGCGATGAGGATGCATTGGGAAACCGGCGATATAATCATTCGGATTAGTGCTGTCGAAGGAATCAAGAAGCAGAATCGGATCATATTCATCAACTATTGTATTTCCAAGAACTCTCACCAGATTAACTCCGGCTCCATCTACGGTTCTGAAACCTGTAATAGTATTCGATATTTTACGTTCCATCACACCGCCATTATATCAGATCTATTGGATCGAATAATACTATAACTCCAATTCCTTATAATTTCAATATTTCTTTTTTATTTCCGAATCAGAACTTCTTCGATAGAATAATATTTTTTAAAGTAAACAGCAAAGAGTCCTATTGTAAAATATGTTGAAAGTATTATTTCTATTAGATGTAACACCGTAGATACAAGGTTATCAGAAAACCAATCTTTAAGTTATATGGCTTCATGCAATAGTTCCTTAGTAGATTAACTATAATTCATCTACTAAGGAACTATTGAAACTTTTGCCTTGTTTTTCATCATGTCGGTTGCAGGGTATTGAGTCGTAGATGCTGTTGGATCGACAGTATTTAAATATTTTGCATCTGTCTGAAGAACGCCTGCCGGTCTGCTGACACCGTCTATGGTAACTGCAGAATACGGAGTCCAGCCTGCAAAATCAAACTCAACTTCACCGCTTGCAGGAAAATTATCAAGATCAATAACTGCTTTATAAAGAACAGCCGGCTGATCAGCAAAATACATATTAGCATCGAAGGAATGTTCTATCTCAAAATAAACCGTGAATTCTCGCAAATCACCGGATATACTTTTGGTAACGGTAAATCCGCCCCTCCCCCGTGAAACATTTGCACCAATCGGAACAGCTATCTGCTTACCAACTTCATTTCCTGAATTCGCAGCCGGGAGATTGGGAGTCGCGGAAGTTACTGCGTCAATGCCCGCTGAAGGCAGAGATGCTTCCATTACAGTCTTTTTGTTTAAACGCCAATAAGCAAGAGATGAACCGATTTGTCCGAATGGATTTCTAGACCTTCCCGTAATCAGTATTGGAAGGATTGTATTATCAGTATTGCTTTCAAGCCAGATACAGTATATCTGAGAACCCGCCCACACAACACCTTCATTATAAGTTATTTTGATTACTGTGTCTTCCAATGGATTAGGATCTTTCGGTTCCGGATCATCACTCGAACCGCCGCCAGAACCGCCGCAAGCCGGAAGCCGGAAGCCGGAAGCAGAAGTCCCAAGACTAATGCGGTCATGAGACTACCGAATTTTGCTCTTTTGTTTTTCATATTTAATAATACCCTGGGAATTATCTTTTATTATCAATTTTGAATGTCAAGGATATTTAGTTCTATTAGTAATTCATATTAGCGGTTTAGCAAAAATTACAAATTAAATCCATATCTAAACATATATAATCGCAACCAAATTGCCGCATTACTGAAAACACTTTATTGCCGGACAATGTTTCGAAAATACATCGCATATTAAAATCCAGTCGATTACATGGTTTCAGAAGGATATAATCCCAGATGTTCACCTTTTACCGTATTCCAATATAATAAAAACATTGATATTGTAATTAACGAATAGACTATATCGGTGATACAATCACGTAAGGATTCAAAAACTAACATATGACAGACCCAAATTGAATTCGTGACCGACTGCATCGGTGCAGGAATTCTCTCTCATTTTCGAATAACTGCCGTAGTAACTTAAAAATATCCCGAATCCAGAATATTCACCAATACGGAAATCATAACCCAACTTTATTCCAAGACCTGCACCGTACTTTGATGCACAATTAATACGATCGCTGCCGTAAGTTGCATCATTAAAATACAACGCTTCAGACACATAAACATTTGTGTCCAGCAGATATGACAAAACTCCTATTCCGATTGATGAAGAATCATAAATAAGACGCAGTTGTCCTTCGTCATAGGATTTACCGTTTAATCTTGTATTATAAACCGGACATATCGAAAACCTTAAATCGGCAAATGGAACTAGTGAACCTGAGAATGCATATCCGCAGGAAACAGCAAGCAAATATGATTTTCCTGAAATTATATATTTACCTTCATCAGACGAAACTGAACCTGACATAAAACCGTAACCGGCAGAAATCCGCAGATTGAATCCTTCAGGTTCGATTATCGGGCTGATGTCAGCAGTATTATCATAATTTAAAGTATCATTTTCTCCGGCAAAGAAAACACCCGGCAATAACAGCATCAATGTGAAGAAGATAATTTTCCCCCATAAAGGAAATAGACCCATCTGCCGCTCCTTTACAAAAGAAAAACTAATTTATATAAGAAATAATAAATCATCTTAAACTGAATCCGTTTATCCTGACATCTTTAATTGAATTTGTGCACAATTTATTAATATTTTCATCTCCACGCAAGTCAATATAAAATCAATCCAGCATATTGGACAACTCAAATCATATTACAATAAACATTAGACATACTATTATTTCAAAAAGTAATAATACTCAAATCCATTATGGCAGAGGAAACATTTTTTCTAATTCTTTAACATATTTAATTAGTTTATTTTTTGACACTTTGATACTAAAAATATTAAAAAAACATCTTTCCAGAATGGCCTATGTAGCGGGAAAAGACATTATCCTGATAACGATATCGAAAGTGAGCGTTATCAGGATAATTCATAATTAAGAAGAAATACTATTCAAAACTCAAAGTGCTGTGCTTATCGTTGCCGGTTTCTTTCTGGTATTTCGCAAAATCAGCTGCAGTAGATTTGTAACTATCGCCGATCGGATCATTAGTCCATAGCATAAAATCCTTATTTTCAGGCTGAATATATGTATTATTGTCAACAACGATCTTTTCAAGATCATTATACAACTGCTGTCCGCCCCATGTATCAATTATAAGTGACCGCGCATTCTTAAAAGTATTACCGGTAAAAAACATATTTTTTATCTTCGCGGTACTTTTGAACATCAGAATATGACAACCCCACAGCCACGGATAATGATTCTCTTCGTTGCCTGACCAGCCGTATCCTGAATCTTCAAGAAGATTATTTTGGAAGTATATATTCTCCATAATGCAGTTTTCGCCCTGACCCCATACTTCATAAGAGGCTTCACAATTAAAAATATGATTGTTGCGGATGATAATATTACGCTGAATTACTCCGTCAGTTCTGCTTTGATTGCTTATTCCGGTATCAAAACATTCACTTACCGAACATCCTTCAATAAGACAATCGCTTGCATTATTCCAGAATTCAATTCCATTGCCGTATCTTCCGCAATGTGTCTGAAATGCACCGCCTATATAACTGACATCGCAGTCTTTGATAATAATATTTTTTGTTTCACCGCCGCCGATGCCGTGAGCACCGCCGTGCATAAGTTTCAGATTCGAGTACTGAACATAACTTACGTTTTCCTGCTGAATGATGTTTCTGCGCTGTGAAAGCTCTATGCTTTTATATAACTTCGCTGGATTATCAGAAGATACGACCTTCACTCTTTGATTTTCTGCATCATAAATGAAGTCATTCTGTTTATCCAGCTCATACTCATAGAAACATTTTTCTTTAGATGATGTTTTATCAAACATAATGTTGCCGATATCAAAAACCAACGGATCTGACTCGAGTTCTTTGAAACTTATATCATCGAAGTATACAGTCGAACCGCTTGGGATGCTGTCTCCCATGAATAAATCAAATGATGCATCTGATGCCGTAGTTGTTGCTTTGAAGTTATATGTGAAACGCGTCCATGTATCCGTAATTGCAGATGAAAACTGAGTCGATTCAAAATATTTCATCGCATTCGACGCATCTCTTTTGTCGATAACACCATATGGACGGAAAGAACTCGTAGCCTTTGCCATGAAACTCAACTGATAATTTTTTCCGGCAACAATATTGATATCACTGCTTGAAATATATATATCCCACGAGCTTAGACCGATTTGATCTGCTTTGATACTCAAACATGCAGGAGCACTGTAATATTCATCAGTATTTCTTATGTACGATCCTTCTGCATTGCCGGATTTTTTTATCTGTATTATCCAGCCGCTAAGATCGGAGTCAAAGGAACCGTTAGTAATAAGTTCTGAAGCACTCGACTTAATTTTATTTGCAGTACTCCAGATGTTTCCGCCGATATTCTCCCAGTCACTTTCATTGTTCTTTGAAACTGATCCAAGAATAAGAGGCTTGTCTCCGTCTCCGTAAGATGTATAGTGAATCAGCGCGGAAGAATTGCCGCTCTTCGGTATCAGCTGACCACGCCATACACCGCCGCTTTTAAATTTGATTACATCTCCCGGCTTGAATTCGAATGAATTTACTTTATCAAGAGTTTTCCATGGAGAGTTTATACTCTTTCCGCTATTCTCATCATTTCCGTCGTTGCTTACATAATACGTTGTTCCGGTTCCAGTCGTAAAAACAATCGAATCCGTGGGATTCTTCGGACTTTTCGGATTCTTCGGATCGTCATCGTTGAAAACATTGTCCGAATCACTTCCGCCGGAAGAGCAGGAACATAGAAGAGAAGCCGTTAAACAAAAAAGCGCAAGTTTCTTAATCATCTTTTCCCCCTATTAAGATGTTTGAATGTTTTACCAAATCAGTTCATAGGAATTACCATCTCGGAATTTTTATTTTTTATCCGAAACACGGGCCTTACCCGTCTACTAACCAATTCGGCAAATTAGTTAATTTCATATTTTATGAAGTTAACCGACGGATGTTATGACTTTGCATATTCTTTTGTCAATACATTTATACAATATTGACATATTAGTTATACGATACATATAATTCATTTTGTTAAAGAAATTTTTACAAAATTGACATGAACACAATAACTGTATTAGGCTTTTCAAAATTATAATATTGTTAATATACCCGAGTATTACGAAACAACGGAATTGAGGGATCGAAAAAGTTTATTATTGTCAGGCTAATACCATCGTTGTACAAGCATACTCATGGCCAATGTTAGAATAAGTCTTTTCCATTAAATGCCATAATTTTTTTAAATAAAATATCTTCAACATCTCTACGCCCGTCAATAATAGTTATGATAACAACAGTTTTATCCTGAATTCTATACATAATCCGCCATGGAGATTCAATTACTTCACGGTACAGATTAATTTCAAACTGTTTAAATTCAGGAATGATTCTGCCTTTATACGGCATAGAAGATAATGAATCAGCTTTTCTTTTTATGTTTTGATAAACTTTCTTTGCACTATTTTGATTTTCGATGGCGATATATTCAATAATTTCTAATAACTCATTTTTCGCAGAATCGACCCATATTACTTCGAATTGAGGTTTCATTTAATCCATTTATGCTTACTTTCAATTTCCGCAAAAACATCATTTTGCTTTGAAAATTTTCCGTTCTTAAGTTCTTCTTCACCAATAGCCAACAGTTTAAGCATTGCTAATGCCTTCTTCATGTTTTCGAAACTATCCGGATCAAGAATTACGGCTTTTGCAATTCCGTTTTGTGTAACATACATAGGTCTTTTTGTAGAATTTACTGTAGAAAGAACCTCTGTTGTATTTGCTTTAACATAAGATATCGGCTTGATATCCTGAATACTGTTCATAAAAACCTCAAAGATACGACTAAATTATGTACATTATATGGTTATGTCAAGTTCTAAATCAGGTAGAGAATTATGGAAAGATGAAGCAGCCAAAACTTCAGACCAACCCAATCCTGTATTGCACCCAGGCTTCATTTTTCAGCAAAAGATATATATTTACCATAGACCCAACCAACATCACCGGAATCTGAAACTATTTTATACCAATAGAATTCATCACTTCCAATTTTCTCTTTTGATTCTGACTGCATAACAGAAATGATTTTTAATCTATTTGTGATTAAACCTTCAATTTTGCTTTTTGAACCCGGTTTATTTCTGATTCTTACAGATTCACCATTTATCATTCCGATTTTACATTTTGTAAAATCAGGACCTTCAATCCGTTTTTGATTTTCAATTATTACATTATATTTATCAATACTTCCGTTATCTTTGATTATGATATAATCTTCTTTAATTGATTTAATTCTATATTTCTGTATCGATCCATTAATAAAATATATTTCAACATCTACGGTATTTCTATCAATTTGTTTAAATGATTTAAAATTCAAAGCGTGCAATCCTGCAAAATGAAATCTATCGCCAATCGGATCAATTATTGTAAAACTATTTACATAGGTATTAGATTTTCCCCAGCCGAATTCTTTTACATCACAATCTTTACGGTTTCTCAGATTTCCGTAATAATCTGAATTATCCCAAATGCCTGAAATCATTTTAAATATTTCAATATTGAAACCCGGAATATTTCTCGCATTTAACGGTATAGCGATTAACAATAATATAATTATAATAAATCTTTTAATCATTTCATTATCCTTTTAGATAATATCGGGATCCTCTCATAGACGCATTATCGTTTTCGTCGGTCACAATTCTTTATTAATATATCTTATTTAATTACAATCCAATTATTTGAATTATTTTGCCGTATCCTATTACTCCTTGCCCGTTTTTTAATAGAAAAACTTGATTATCTTTTAATTTAATTTTATGTCTATCAGGAGATAAGAAGGCTACAAATACATTAGAATATTCACCAACATTAATTTGTTCTATTTCTTCTGAAAATACTATACAATCCCAATCATCACCTTCATAATAAAATTGTGGTCTGAAATTTCCATTCATTGGAGCTGCTTCTAATCTGCCAAAAAAACTGCCTTCAATTTGATTTGGACAGATGTAAAGTTCAACTTCAATATGTTTCGGAATTTTTATTTTATTCATAATAAATATCTATCCTCTATGCAATGTCTTCTGCAGTATCATTTGCTTTTAACTAATTTATTATTCTCCAAGACATATCTAATAGTTTCATTCTTAATTGTGATGTCTTTGTTTTTTTCTTCGCTATATTTTGTAATTATATTGCGAAAAATGATAAAGTTTTCCATTCCGTCTTTTTCTTTCGGGAAAATATACTTTTCATATGATGAACCGACACCGCCCTCTCCTCTAAAATTTTCAACTGCCATTAAGAATAACTGATCATTATTGATAATTATAATGTTTCTATTGTTACTTTCATAAGAAGACATTGCTAATAATTTCGAATTCAGAGATACCTTGATAACAGCTTGAATTGATTTATAACCCAAATTATCATAAAGATTCATTTCCAAATCCGGAATCTCCGAAGGTTTGGCGAAATAATTGATAACGAATGAAACATTCGAAATAACCTTTTGATTCGAAATTAATTTAACACCAGATATAAACCCTTCATTTTCCTTAAAACTGAATACCCCAAGAATTAATAAATTATTATTATAAATCTCACTTTTTTGAGACAATAAACCGCCCCAGATATAACCTTGTTTCATTTGAGAGTTTTGTTCATATTTAACTTTATACCAAAAATCATTGAACCCGTTTAACATATAGCTTTCATTTGTTTTCTCAACAATATACATTTTGTGACCGACAGGCAAAGCATCCTGAATTTTTGAATCAATCTGAGGATTAACCCGAACTCTGGCAACATCAACAAAAACGTATCTGATTTCACCTTGATACTCACTAATTGATTGAGAAAAACTAAAACCGAAAAGCGAGAGAGACATTGATAAAAGCAGAAGTAATTTTTTCATAAGATCTCCTGATAGTAATATAGTAAACGTAAGGCTGTGAACAATGAAGGATGATCGGTTATTTTTCTTTGTGAATCCGTTTAATTTATCTCATACAAATCATCTGTCGACCAATTAACAGGATTTTCAATAATGTATTTTTCTATTCTGTGTAATTCATCATTATTGCGGATTATATGGTCATGGAAACGTGCCTGCCATGAAAAATCAGGTAATAATTTTCGAATGTTGATGGTGCACGCGCGTTTGTATTGATTAATAATAACCCCCAGGCTGCCGGATTTCCAATTCGTATTTGTTCCCGGCGTACAGACGCCCAATTTGGGCGTCTGTACGCCGGAAACAATTGATATAATACCGTGAACGTGATTCGGCATGATAATCCATTCACCCAAAACCGCAAATTGAAAATGATTCGGTATTTCTGCCCAGCATTCATCGGCAATTTTACCGGTTTCCGATAACACCATTTTACAATCACGAATATTTCCAAAATAATGTTTACGATTTCCGGTGCAGATGGTGACAAAATAATATGCTGCTGAAGAATAATCCCAATTCTTTAATCTCGCTGATTCAACGCGGTATTTATTTTTAAACAATGTCATTTAACCGAACCTTCAGAAATGGTTTCGTCTTCATTCCTTACCACGTCCCGCTTCGACTACGCTCAGCGCATCGCCTATTCCGCTATATCGCAGGCATTGCACCAAGCTTGTCGAAATGACGCGCCGAGGCGGTCTTTTAAAACACAATTTTTACATCCTCTTTATAGTTCTGTAAAGTTCCGTTTAGGCTCGCAGTCCAACCGTCAATGAATACTTTGCCGTTTTTAATGGCGTTAGAATAATCATCACTGGTTATTTTTTCGCTGTTGGTTATGTAATAATGTTTTCCGATTTTATAAATGCTGTCTTTTACTACTACTTCGGGCACTTGTGCCGGCTCGTCTAAACCAACGGTAAAAATCATATTGTAAATACGGCTTAAAGCATCGCAGTCATTATAATTGATAGAAATCTGACCTTTGTCATCTGCTTCTAATTTTGGCGCAATAACACTGTCAAAAACCTTAAAGCCGATATCAGGCACTTGTCTTTTTCCGTCAAATAAATCCGGCTTGCTGTTTTCGTCTTCAAGTTCTTTGGCAATTTTTTTGCCTGCCCGTTTTAAACGTTCTATTGTAATGCTTGATATTACAGGCGGCAGGTTGTTCTCTATACAAAACTTATACGCT
>Ga0116186_1003065_pt1 | contig 14526 bp, 12 predicted proteins | sample AD_JPNNA4_MetaG_FD_89806 | JGI IMG/M metagenome (GOLD analysis project Ga0116186, IMG submission 89806) | Active sludge microbial communities of municipal wastewater-treating anaerobic digesters from Japan - AD_JPNNA4_MetaG | ecosystem: Engineered > Bioreactor > Anaerobic > Digestate | place...
CTATGAAAACAAACTATTCCACTGGACAGAATGATTTGAAGTTCGCTTTGGCTAAGCCTTCGCTTCACTTCAAATCATTCATTAATAAAAATAAAATAATGATTAATTTTGTGAACAAAAAAAATACTCTTTACACACAAAATGGGATACTACCCATCGGGCTCAGCTGCACCCATTCCGAAGCCGTTAGGTGCAAGTGTAGCGACCGACCGTGATAATATTAAAAATTCATTAACAAATAAAAAATATAAAAATGAAACTAATTGACTTGACAACCATTATTGCAAACATCGCAACATTTGGAACCCTGGTTTTGGCTTGGGTTTATGCACGAAAAATAAATGTAAATGTTGAGAAGCGAAAAAATGACATTCTCAAAGAGAAAGAATGGCAAGTTGTTTGGGCTGACAATTTTCTGAAAAAGGCTATTGAATTTAATGATATTCTTTCTTCGTCTTTAGTGAAATTTTCTTTAGGTCATCAATTAGGCAAACATAAAGATGCGCCAGATCTGATTGATAAATCACGTTTTGACATATACAAACTATCGGAATTAGAGTGGGATTTAAAAAATTACACTTTATTCATTAGCGACATTCAGAAAAAAAAGCAACTAAATGAGATACAACTTAAGCTTATGAATTTTTTAAGGGATTTGCATACGACAACCGGTAAAGTCAATCTCGAAGAATTTAGAAAAAACCAATTTGAATACTCAAAATTAATTCGTGAAATTCACTCTGAATTATTAGAAATTAAACCAATTCAAAAGACTTTTGACTTTTATGACATCAATTGACAATGTTGATAGAAACACCTGCACCTAACAAGCGGTCTGCCCACAGCAGGTTGGCGGGCTTCGGCGGATAGCAAGTTGCTGATGGCAACGTTAGTGCTCCGTTGAAAGGTCACCGAAAACCCGCCGTTGGCAACCGCCAACGTTATAAGCCATTTTAAGACAACCGATAATAAATGAAAGACTTTTTATTTATTTCACCTATATTACGTTATCGACAAACTCATTCGGACAAAAAACTGGGTTTACATGTACGAAGCTTTAAAAGAACCTGAAAATATTGAAATTGTTGATTTCCTACAAGTTGGTAGACATTTTTTATACAAATAGAGAATTGATTGAAATATTGAAGCAATAATATACTAAAATATATTTTAAGCCTTCACTAAAACTCATCCATAAAATTCTAAAAAAATCATTATGAATTCAAATCAAAAAACACATTCAGGTAAACATCATTAAGTTTTAAGCGATGTTGGTAGTATCGTCGTTTTGCCAATAGGGAATTTCGTTGTCAGTTTCCTCTTTTTCTTCTTCGTTCATCCATTCAGGTTCATTTTCAGGATAATAATTTTCGTTTTTATAGATAAAAGCCAGCACAATACCTAACACAAAACCCGATAAATGCGACTCCCACGAAATTCGCCAATCGATGGGAAACAAACCCCAAATAAGGCTTCCATAAAGGAATACAACTAACAACGAAACAGCCATCAACCGGATATTCCTGAGTAAAGCACCACAAGTAAAAATAAATGATGCCAAGCCATATACAATACCGCTTGAACCAATATGAAAAGCGGGTCGTGCTCCAAACCAAACCCAAATTCCGGTTACAAAATAAATCAGTACAAAAACTTTAAACGCCGATGTTGGGTAAAAATAAAAAAGCATGGTACCCAGAACCAACAAAGGCAAAGAGTTTGAAATCAAATGCTCAAAATTGCCATGAATGAGCGGCGATAAAAAAATTCCGGGTATGCCTTTAACATGTAATGGATATACACCCAAATGACTAAAATCTAAATCAAACAAATAGGATGTTAAATGAATGATCCATAGCAACAGTACAAATATGAATGGAATAAATAAACTTAAATAAAATCGTTTTTTTTCTATGGCTTGAAAATCTTGCACAAACAAATATAGCTACAAAAGAGCAAATAAAGATGAACTAATTAAAAAAAAATCAACAATAATGTTTGAATGTTTGGTACCAAACTCCTTCTTTTATGGCATAAGCCGAATGAAATACATTTTTGCATTTAAAAAACTCTAACACAACCCGAATAAACAAAGCAGCAATAGGAATCATTTCGATGCGGCTCATATCCATTCCCCGAATATCCTTGCGCTGCTCGTAAGAAGAAATAATCAGCAAATCGAGCAAACGCCAAAATTGCATGATATTTATTGTATTCCAAGTTTTTGAGAGTTCGATGTCTTTTCCAAATTGTTTAAAATGCAAAATATTGCTTATTGTATCGAATGAGCCGGATGAGCCAACAAGGGTATCAACCGGGAATTGGTCTAACGCAACTTTCAACGAATGTAATTCTTGTCGTATGTACGAGGCTATCTGTTCCATTTCGCTTGGACTGAGAGGATCGTTGGGATGAAAATGCTCTATAAGTCTCGAAATACCTAATTTGTAGCTTTCCCTCCAGAATATTTCATCTTTATTTGCTATAATAAGTTCATTGCTCCCCCCGCCAATATCGAGCATCAGCACTTTTTTTTCGGTTAAAGGTACCGCTTCTCTAATTCCGTAATAAATGTATTCTGCTTCTTTATTCCCTTCAATAATATCCACTTTAGCACACGTAATAGTCTCAATTTCAGAGGCTAACTGTTGACCGTTTTCGGTAGTTCTAAAAGCTGAAGTAGCGATAATTTTTATATGCGACGATTTCGAATCATTTATTATTTGAGCATATTCTCTTATGGCGTTCAGAGCTCGTTCGTATGCATCTGCGGCAATACGATTGTTATTTAAGCCCCCCTTACCTATTTTTACGGTTCTTTTTTCTCGAACCACTTCTTTCATCTTACCTTTAATACAATCGGCAATTAACAAATTGAATGTATTGGTTCCTAAATCAACTACAGCACCTCTCATATTTACCATTAATTCTTATAACGAATCCACTTATATAAATCTTTATACGTTACCTTTTTACCATATAACAGAATACCCGTTTTGTATATTTTTCCGGCTAACCATGTAGTAAAAATAAACGTAGCTATCAGTATCGATGCCGAAAGCATAACCTGAGTCCACGGCACTCCAAAAGGAATTCGTACCATCATAACGACGGGGCTGGTTAAGGGTATCATTGAAAACCAAAAAGCAATGGGACCTTCGGGATTATTAATAATATTTGAAATCAAAACAATAGAAAGAATTAAAGGAATGGTAATAGGCAACATAAACTGCTGTGTATCGGCATCATTATCAACAGCTCCTCCAATAGCTGCAAATAATGCTGAATACATTAAATATCCAAAAATAAAATAAAAGAGGAACGAAAAAATCATCACTCCAAAATCAATATCTTTAATTGATTCAAAAATCACAGATACTTCACTTTCTGAAAAATCTGTTTGCACATTATTTGCTACTTGATTGGAATTCTTTTCCATCAAACTCACCCCTTGTATTTGTTTGTCTATCAGATGATTATTTTTCATCATAACAGAAGAAGCAATACTTACTATCGAAAAGGTCAGCACCCCCCAAATCAAAAATTGCGTCAAACCAACCAATGCAATACCTATTATTTTTCCCATCATAAGTTGGAAAGGCTTAACCGAAGAAATGATTACCTCAACAATTCGATTTGTTTTTTCTTCAATCACTCCTCTCATTACTTGTGCACCGTACATAAAAATAAAAATATAAATTAAAAAGCCTCCAACAAACCCAATTACCATTTGCAAATCGGACGATTTAACTTCACGTGTTCCATCATCGTTCAATTTAATAACCCCTACCTTTACATCCGTTTTCACAGATTGAATCACCTCAGGGTCAATTTCTTTTTTAATCAGCTTAAAACTCTCGATCTGGCTTTTCAATGACGACATAATGTGCATTCGAACTGCCAAACTTGGCTGCTTAGGCGACGACATCGTAACAATAGGTGTAGATAAAACCGTTGGTGGAATATACAACACAGCGTAATAGTGATTTTTGGCAATTTCTTTTTCGGCATCGTTAACCGTACCTTTATTCAAATAAATAAAATGAATTTTATCGGTTTCCGGCAGAATATGTTGAAATAAGCGAGAACTATCAACGACAGCTATAAGCTTGTCTTCATCGTCTTCGAGATTCGCAATCCATGCCGGTACAATAAATAACGCCGCCATAAGAATGGGTCCCAGAATACTCATAATGATAAACGACTTCTTTTTGATGCGAGTCAGGTATTCGCGAACTATGATGATACGTATCTTTTTCATTTTTAACTAATTATTTGTTTGATTCACTACTTTAATAAAAATATCGTCCATAGTAGGAAGCAGTTCCTTAAACGACACAATGTTTCCAACTTGCAACAAAGCTTGTATCAGGACGTTGGTAGAAACGGTTTTATCTAATAATTTCAAAACAACCCGCTGTCCATTTTCAATTGGTTCGTTACTAATAATTTCGTATTGGTAGCGATGCGCCATTTCAATTACATTTACAAAACCTGTAAATATAACCTCAAACAAATGTTCTTTATATTCCTGTTTTATTTGATTTACCTTGCCATTTAAAACATTTTTGGATGAATTAATCAATACAATTTCATCGCACAATTCTTCAACAGACGCCATATTATGAGTGGATAACAGAATGGTAACTCCATCTTTCTTCATTTGCAGGAGTTCTTGCTTAATTAAATTAGCATTGATGGGGTCAAAACCCGAAAATGGTTCATCAAATATCAAAACAGACGGTTTATGCAAAACGGAAATAATAAACTGAACTTTCTGTTGCATACCTTTCGACAATTCTTCTACTTTTTTATCCCACCACGTAGCAATTTCAAACTTTTCAAACCATTTTTTCAATTCTATCAACGCTTCTTTTCTATTCATTCCCTTTAATTGCGATAAATACAACGCCTGCTCACCCACTTTCATTTTTTTATACAATCCACGCTCTTCGGGCAGATAGCCAAAACGTATTACATCATTAGTGTTGATAAGATTTTCTTTAAAAAACACGCGCCCGCTATCGGGTATTGTAATTTGATTAATAATACGTATTAACGTAGTTTTGCCTGCACCATTCGGACCCAAAAGCCCTACGATAACTCCTTCGTGAACATCAAACGACACATCTGATAATGCTACTTTTGATGCATAGGCTTTGCTTATTGACTCTATTCTTAATAAATTGGACATTATAATAAAATTTATGCAAACATACACAAGTATTGAATATTTACAAAATTTGAAAGGTTTTAACCATTAAAATACCTAAAAATGGGTATAGAAAATATACATTCTTTACAATACCTTTGTAAAAAATAAATAGTATGCTGCTGACGGAGTTGAAACCCGGAGAAAAAGCGTTTATAATTCGAGTAAAAGGACGTGGGAGTTTTCGCAAACGAATACTTGAAATGGGCTTTGTAAAGGGTAAAGTTGTAGAATATTTGCAGCAAGCTCCTTTAAACGATCCTATTGCTTTTAAAATTTTGGATTCTGAAGTTTCTCTCAGAAAAAGTGAAGCTTCTTTAATAGAAGTTGAATATATTAATCAAGATTTTTACGAAAAAACAAACGATTACTCCACCTTTGAATCGTTGATAGAACAATTACCAAACCTTCGAGAAAAATCAAACACCATACACGTTGCCCTTGTTGGAAATCCGAATTGCGGTAAAACGACTCTTTTTAACTATTGCACCGGACTTTCAGAGCATGTTGGCAACTACAGCGGAGTTACGGTCGATTTAAAAAAAGGAACATATCGCTACAAAAATTATAACATTGAAATAACCGATTTGCCAGGAACATATTCTCTGTCAGCCTATACTCCCGAAGAACTATATGTTAGAAATCATTTAATAAACGAATTTCCTGATGTTGTCATCAATGTTGTAGATGCCTCAAATTTGGAACGTAACTTATTTTTAACTACTCAACTCATCGACATGGACTTACGCGTAGTCATTGCTCTAAACATGTACGATGAATTAGAAAAAAAAGGCGATCGCTTTAATTACGATAAAATGGGTGCTATGCTTGGCATACCTATGGTTCCAACTGTAAGCAGCAGAGGAAGAGGTATTCTGAATTTGTTTGACACCATAATTCAAATTCATGAAAATAAAGACCATTTTTATCGGCATATTCATATTTATTACGGTGAAAATATCGAAAACTCAATTAAAACAGTTCAATACGAGATTCAAAAAAACAAAAGCGTTATCGATAGGTATTCTTCCAGGTACATTGCCATAAAGTTGTTAGAAAAAGATAAAGAAATTGAATCGCTAATTAAGAATTGCTCCAATTATGAATCCATTAAATCCCTTGTTGAAAAACAAATACGTTCTTTGGAAAAAGATTTTGGCGAGTCGGTTGAAACCATCATTGCCGATGCAAAATATGGTTTTATAGATGGCGCGTTGGCCGAAAATTATAAAAAGAACAAACAACCGCTAAAACAATTTTCAAAAAGAATAGATAAAGTACTGATTAATAGATTTTTTGGACTACCCATATTTATGTTCTTTTTATGGCTCACTTTTGAAGGGACCTTTTTTTTAGGTCAATTTCCTGTAGCTTGGATACAAAATATTATTGACCTGCTTAGCAATAATGTCAGCCTATGGTTACCCGAAAGTATTTTTAAGGATTTATTGATAGATGGCATTTTCAAAGGTGTTGGCGGCGTTTTGGTCTTTTTACCCAACATATTACTTTTATTTTTCTTTATTGCCATTATGGAAGATACCGGATACATGGCAAGGGCAGCTTTTATAATGGATAAAATTATGCATGCCATAGGACTACATGGAAAATCATTTATTCCCCTTTTTATGGGCTTTGGCTGCAACGTACCTGCAATTATGGCAACACGAACAATCGAAAGCAAAACCGACAGAATTGTTACCATGCTAATCAATCCATTTATGTCGTGCAGCGCTCGCCTGCCCATCTACATTTTAATTACAGGAGCATTTTTCAATAAAAATGCTGGTACTGTAATATTTTTGATATACATAACAGGCATTTTACTTGCCGGTATTATATCGTTAACGTTTAAGAAAACCTTTTTTAAGAAAAACGAAGTACCTTTCGTTATGGAATTACCGCCTTACCGAATACCTACATCGAGAAATTTATTTAAACACATGTGGCAAAAAGCAAAGCAATACCTAAAAAAAATGTCGGGTATTATTCTTGTTGCATCCATAATTATTTGGACACTTAGTTATTTTCCGCACAGCCCCATCACAAAAAGCAAAACACATCAAATAGCATCGCTGATGCAAAAAAATAATCTGGATGAAATCCAAAAACAAAAACTTGAACATTTATATCAGAATTATATACAATTTACAATAAAAAACTCTTATTTAGGTCAATTGGGTCAAAGCATTGAACCGGCCATAAAACCTCTGGGGTTCGACTGGCGAATAGCCGTTAGTTTAATGACGGGTATTACCGGAAAAGAAGTTGTTGTCAGCACCTTAGCTGTATTATTTAACCATCATTCCATGCAATCAAACACTTCGTCTTTGCAATTTTCGCTGCAAAATGCTCGCAACAGCAATGGCGAATTGCTATTTACTATTCCCGTTATTTTTGCATTTTTAATGTTTGTTCTTATATATTTCCCATGCGTTGCGGTTGTTGCAGCCATAAAAAAAGAATCGGGTACGGTCAAATGGGCACTTTTCGAAATTCTTTTCACTACCATACTCGCCTGGATAATAGCTTTTATAACTAAAACATTATTAACATGGTTACTTTAATTTTTAATATATTAGGCTATGCAACTATTCTGGCAGCATTTTTTGTGGCCATTGTAAATACTTGGAAATTCTTTACTTTAAAAAAGTCAAAAACATGCCACGATTGTCATTCTGAAGGCTGCACAATAAAGTGAACAAAACTTAGTTAAAAAATATTCGTATAAGTATTGAATTTTATATTTTTATGTAGTAAATTTGTTAATTCAAAAATTTTCAATTTATGAAAACCTTCATTATAATTTTCGTTTGCATGTTTGCAGCACTTCTATCCAAGAGCCAAACAGTAATTGAAATGACTCACCCCGGCGATGCAAACTTAGTACTTTTAGTCGTTGATAAACCCGAAGATGCCGATATTGTTGTATATAAAACAGACAAAAAAGAAGAGTTTGAAGAATGGAATTGCAAATGGAAATTTAAAAAATGGGGATTTTCGAACTTCTCCGTTTATCTTACCAAAAGTGCCGAAGATTCTTTATTGAAAGATGATGATATGGGCATACAATACAATATACAAGGAAGAATATTTTTTACAAATAATAAAGAAGAAGCAGGATATAAAACTCCCGGATTCCAACTCGAAGGAGTACTAAGAAAAGTTACTACCAATAATAGCGAAGAGAGCAAACAAAGTAAACAAAAAGCTATTGAAAAATACGAAAAACAAGGAGAAAATGATGAAGAATAAATCTACTTTATTATTTGCTCTTATTTTCATTGTTTCATTTTTTGCATTTTGCCGTACCAATCCTCCCGAAAAAGTTAAAATTATAGAAGAACACGATCCGGTTGTAAAAAACCTCGAAGAAAAAGATTCCATGCGAAAAGTTCCACCCGACACCATTCATAATAATTTTAATAAAAAGCATTGAATTTGAGAAGTATAGCTGGCACTATTTTACAAATTACTTTAATATTTTTTACTTGCGTTTTAAATGCTCAAAACGAATCGGAAGTATATATTAGCCAAGAATATTTTCAAAAAAATCAAGTACATGAAATTTCTTTTTTTGTTCCGGTTTGCGAAAAATGGATACAAGCACACCCGGCTTTTAGTAAGCAAATGAACATTAAACAATATGTACTTCACTACGACAACAAAGGGAACTGCACAGATGTATCGTGGTCACTCTGTAGCTGGGATTCTATTCAAAACAGAGTTGATACGACCCTGCGCTCACTCGAAAACTATCTATATTTCAAATATATAGATCACAAATTAACACGTATTGATGCTATTAGTTTTTCTGAAATTAATTTCATTGAATTCAATTATTTAGATAATTCGATTGTACGACATATTTCTTATGTTGAAAACAGTCAGCTTAAAACAAAAAACGATACGGTTCCCATTAAAGTAATTGAAAAAGAAATACTTAATCCATACGATTGGGCAGTTTATCCAACCTATCAGGTCATTTCAATGGACGATAATCTGGCTTCCGAAATGTTAATGAATCGAATATCACTTTTTTATTTTGACGAACGCCTTCAATCCAAGAAAATTTTAATCGAACTTTTTCACGGTTTACTACTGCGAATAGAATAGGCTAAAACTCAAGAATCAATTCGTCGTATGCGAGCTGCATGTTTTTGGGCAATTCATCATTTATTTCTCGATGAAAACCCAATAAATGGCTTATATGTGTAAAATAGGTTTGTTTTGCATTAACTACTCTTGCTATTTGCATTGCTTGTTCTAAGTTAAAATGTGAAATATGCTCTTTTTTTCGCAATGCATTAACGACAAAGTATTTTAAATTTTTCAACTTTTCTAACTCGCTTTGCTCAATAAAGCTGGCATCGGTAATATAAGCAAAATCGCCTATTCTATAACCCAAAACAGGCAATTTATAATGCATGGCACGTATGGGCACAATTTCAATTCCCATTACATTAAATGGACTCATATCTATTTCGTGCAGCGTCATTTCCGGAATACCGGGATATTTATCTTCTGCAAAAACATACGAATATTCTATTTGCAATGCTTTTAACACCCGCTGCTCGGCATAAATATCCATCGGCTTTTTATATATCCAGTTAAACGAACGAATATCGTCTAAACCGGCAATATGGTCTTTGTGTTCGTGAGTAAAAAAAATGGCATCTACACATTTCACCTTGGCTCTTAACATTTGCTGCCTAAAATCGGGACCCGTGTCAATCACAAAGTGCTTATCTTCCACTTCAATCATTACAGACGAACGTAAACGTTTGTCATGCAAGTCGTTAGACTGACACACAGCACAATCGCACGCAATAACCGGCACACCTTGCGATGTTCCTGTACCAAGAAAAGTAACTTTCAACTTCTATTTTTTCACAAATTTATATCAAAAAATATTCAGAAAATAGGATAAAACTCAGAAAACGATAAAATGAATGAAGCAAGATGTAAACAACTTAATTTAAAAACCAATCTTAATAATTTTCTTTATAAAAATGAAGACATCTCCACCACAAAAGCATAACTTCATAAAGAAGCTTAGCTTTTATCTGTAAACTAAGATATTAATGAATAAAAAATTACTTTTTAATCTTAATAATATTGTGTAATTTTGATAAGATTAAATATTACAAGATTATGTTACAGTTTAAAGACTTTACTAATTTATATCAGGTTTCTAAAACCTTGCGTTTTGAACTTATTCCACAGGGCAAAACATTAGAAAATATCAAAAAAAGCGGCTTACTCATTCATGACGAACATAGAGCAAAAAACTATGTGTTAGTAAAAAAAATTATTGATGAATACCATAAAGCATTTATTTCAGCCGCATTGGATAATTTAAGCCTAACCGGACTTAAAGAATTTTCAGATTTGTATAAAATTCCGAAAAAAAGTGATGATGAAAAGAAAAAGTTTAAAGAAATACAATCAAATTTACGAAAACAAATTGCCGATAGGTTTACCAAGCAAGAGCATTTCAAAAATCTGTTTGCAAAAGAATTAATAAAAAACGATTTAAAAGCATTTGTTCAAACTGAAGAAGATAAAAAACTGGTATCTGAGTTTGATAATTTTACGACATACTTTACAGGTTTTCACGAAAACCGTAAGAATATGTACTCCGCCGAAGATAAATCAACTGCCATTGCTTATCGCCTTATTCATCAAAACCTGCCAAAGTTTTTGGATAATATTTGGACTTTCGAAAAAATCAAAACTTCGCTGGTTAAGGACAAATTTCAAATAATACTTTCTGATAAAGAATTAGGACCCATTATTCAAGTATCTTCGGTTGAAGAAATGTTTACGCTTGAATATTTTAATAAAACACTTACACAAACTGGCATTGATATTTATAATCATTTAATTGGCGGATTTACACCCGAAGATGGTAAAGAAAAAATAAAAGGTTTAAACGAATACATTAATTTGTTTAATCAAACGGCTAAAAAAGAAGAACGCATAGGAAAATTAAAACCTCTTTACAAACAAATTTTAAGCGACCGGTCTACTGCTTCGTTCATTCCCGAAGAATTTAAAGATGGAAATGAAGTATTAGAAAGCATTGAAAAACTGTATCAGGAAATCCACATGCATGCTTTATCTCAATTAAAAGAACTACTTCAAAACATGCATGACTTTGATTTGCATAAAATATACTTGCGTAATGATGTAAGCATGACCGATATTTCGCAAAAGATGTTCGGCGATTGGGGAATATTTCAAAAAGCAATGAAAATATGGTATGATAAAAAATACTATACCGGAAAATTAAAACCCGGAACCGAAAAGTATGAAGAAGAGCAAAAGAAATATTTCAAAAATCAGGAAAGCTTTTCCATCAGTTTTATTAATGATTGTTTGCTTTTGCTGGACAATGCCGATTATCACAAAAAAATAGAAGATTATTTCAAGCTAATGGGCGAACAAAGCACCGAAGAAGAAAAAACAGATAATCTGTTTGAACAAATTCAAAATAATTACAAACAAATTACAGATCTGCTTAATAATCCGTATCCTAAAGAGAAAGATTTGGCGCAAGACCAACCCAATGTAGATAAAATCAAACTTTTTCTCGACAGCATTAAAAACCTGCAATGGTTTGTAAAGCCTTTGCAGGGTAAAGGTAACGAAGCGAATAAAGATGAACGGTTTTATGGTGAATTTACGGCACTTTGGGAAACCCTCGACCAAATTACCCCATTTTATAATAAAGTTCGGAATTATATGACCCGCAAACCATATTCGACTGAAAAAATAAAATTGAATTTCGAAAATTCGACATTGTTAGACGGTTGGGATGTAAATAAAGAATCCGATAATACCAGCCTCATTTTTAGAAAAGACGGGCTGTATTACTTAGGTATTATGAACAAAAAACACAACAAAATCTTTAATAAAGATTTTGAAAACACAAGCGAAAATTGTTATGAAAAAATGGAATATAAACTTTTGCCTGGTGCCAATAAAATGCTCCCAAAAGTTTTCTTTTCAAAATCCAGAATTGACGAATTTAAGCCAAGTACAGAACTGCTAGAACATTATGAGAACGAAACGCATAAAAAAGGAGAAAAATTTAATATTCAACATTGTCATGAATTAATTGATTTCTTTAAATCATCTATAAACAAACACGAAGACTGGAAGCATTTTGAATTTCAATTTTCAGACACAAAAAGTTATCAAGATTTAAGTGGATTTTACAGAGAAGTAGAACACCAAGGATATAAAATTAATTTCAGAAAAATACCTGTAAGTTACATCCATGAAATGGTTGAAGAAGGCAAACTTTATCTTTTTCAAATCTACAACAAAGACTTTTCACCATATAGCAAAGGAACCCCCAATATGCATACCCTGTATTGGAAAATGCTTTTTGATAAAGATAATCTTGCCAATGTAGTTTATAAACTCAACGGACAAGCCGAAGTGTTTTACCGAAAATCAAGTATTAAAGAGGAAAATAAAATTGTACATAAAGCACACAAACCGATTTTAAATAAAAATATACTTAATGAGAAAAAACAAAGTAAGTTTGATTACGACATCATTAAAGATCGTCGATATACGCTTGATAAATTCCAATTTCATGTACCCATTACCATAAACTTTAAAGCAGCCGGTTTGAACAACATTAATACGGAAGTAAACCAGTTTTTAAAAGCAAGCAGTAACACACATATTATCGGAATTGACCGTGGTGAAAGACATTTGCTGTATCTCACACTGATTGACAATAAAGGAAATATAAAACAACAGTTTTCGTTGAATGAAATTGTAAACGAATACAAAGGTAAAACGTATAGAACCAATTTTCACGATTTGTTGGACAAAAAAGAAGGTGAACGCGACGAAGCACGCCGTAACTGGAAAACCATCGAAACCATTAAAGAACTTAAAGAAGGATATTTGAGTCAGGTGATTCATAAAATTTCAGAATTAATGATTGAATACAAAGCCATTGTAGTTTTGGAAGATCTGAACATGGGCTTTAAGCGTGGAAGACAAAAAGTTGAAAAACAAGTTTATCAGAAATTTGAAAAAATGCTGATTGACAAACTTAATTATTTGGTTGACAAAAAGAAAAAACCGACAGAATTTGGCGGTACGCTCTACGCTTATCAATTGACCAACAAGTTTGAAAGTTTCCAGAAAATGGGAAAACAAAACGGATTCCTCTTTTATATTCCCGCTTGGAATACAAGCAAAATGGACCCCGTAACAGGTTTTGTAAACCTGTTTGATACCCGCTACGAAAATATGGAAAAAGCAAAATCTTTCTTTAATAAATTCAACTCCATACGCTTTAATCAAACAAAAGATTATTTTGAGTTTGAATTTGATTACAATAATTTTACGACTAAAGCCGAAGGCACTAAAACCCACTGGACACTTTGCACCTATAAAGATAGGATTGAAACTTTCCGAAATCCTGAAAAGAATAATCAATGGGATAACCGTGAAATTATATTAACAAATGATTTTAAAAAATTATTTGAGCAATACAACATAAGCTATAAAAACAACGAAGAACTTAAAGTTGCCATTAACCAACAAATCGAAAAAGTATTTTTTGAACGTTTACTCCATTTATTTAAACTTACTCTGCAAATGCGCAATAGCATAACAGGTACGGATATAGACTATTTAATTTCACCTGTTGCCGACAAAAATGGCGTTTTCTTCGATAGCCGTCTGGCTGACGATAATTTGCCAAAAAATACCGATGCCAATGGAGCTTATAATATTGCTCGAAAAGGAATGTGGATAATAGAACAAATAAAACAAACCGATGATTTTAAAAATTTAAAACTGGCTATTAGCAATAAAGAATGGCTCAAATTTGCACAACAATTATCATTATAAAGAAATGCTTTTAAAAAAGCAAAAAAATGAAAAAATATCAAATTGAACTCGAACGGGGCAAATTTTACCACATTTTTAATCGTGGTAATAACAGCGAAAGAATCTTTTTCAGCGAAAGGAATTATGAGTTTTTTCTTCGCCGCTATAACGAGTATTTATCTTCTTATGCAGAAACCTATGCTTTCTGTTTATTACCAAATCATTTTCATTTTCTTATACGGGTAAAAGCCCCCGCAAATCCTTTGCATTATGCAAATGCAAAGGATTTTGCCGACAACCTCTCCCCGAACGACCCCATTGCAAAGGCTTTGCATCTTGAAGATGATACCACCAATAAAAAAGCTTTGCATCTTGAAGATGATACCACCAATAAAAAAGCTTTGCATCTTGAAGATGATACCACCAATAAAAAAGCTTTGCATCTTGAA
>Ga0116186_1003067_pt1 | contig 14524 bp, 10 predicted proteins | sample AD_JPNNA4_MetaG_FD_89806 | JGI IMG/M metagenome (GOLD analysis project Ga0116186, IMG submission 89806) | Active sludge microbial communities of municipal wastewater-treating anaerobic digesters from Japan - AD_JPNNA4_MetaG | ecosystem: Engineered > Bioreactor > Anaerobic > Digestate | place...
GCCAGAACATAACCTTGACCAATCGTTGTTATGTATGTGTCTCCTGTTGACCAGTTTTCAGCTCTGTAAATACGTTTCCAGGTAGGGTCAGGTACCAACCCGCTTACTTCTCCTGGTAATTCTATGCCAGTTGGTCGGTTGTACCCCAAGGCTTCCGCGTATTCTTTTAGTCGCCAAACACCAACACCCCCGTTAGGCACATCGTTTTCAAAACCGCCGCCAATTTTGTAGAAGTAAATATCGTCAGACAATCCAACTGCCTTGACAAAGTTACACATCCCGTGACCATTCCGATCGTACCCTACGTACTCTCTGGGAATGCCTGGATCATTCGCCGAATATTTCTGCACAACAGAAATTGTTCCAGGACAGGGTATTTCTTGTTCAGGCGTTACTACATGTTCATTCAGAGCGGCTACGGCGGCAACCATTTTATAAACCGAACCTGGTGGATGCATCGCCGAGATCCCATGATTAAGTAATGGTTTTAAAGGGTCCTGGCTTAATTGGTTGTAATAATATTCAGGGATATACCTTTCCAGTCGGTTGTTTTCATAAGTAGGTTCTGAAACCATGGCTAAAATCTCACCCGTTTTGGGGTTCATCGCAATTACTACCCCGTTCTGAGACTGAATGCGATTAAGCCAGGTATTCCAAAAGTTCATTTCATCTAAAAGAGCCGTTTTTGCGGCAGCCTGCAGCCGGGTATCAATGGTCAGCCTAATGCTATTCCCTGGTACAGGCGCCAACGGGGGTTGAACATCTCGTATTTCTTTTCCCGCCGCGTCTACCTCTACAACTCGCAGACCGTTTTTTCCTAAAAGTATCTCATCGAGCGAATACTCAACACCCCCAAAACCAACTTTGTCTCTACCAGCGACAAATCCCATATCTTCATAGTAATCTTTATTCTCGGCTGTAATGGGCCCTAAAAAACCTACGATTTCTGCGGTTAAATATCCAGTCGGATATTCACGGACTGGTTCAATTTCTACACTCACCCCTGGCCAGGTTCCTCTTTTTTCGCTGATGACCATAGCGATCTCATTGTTCACATTACACTTAACATTTACAGGTGAAAAAGGGGCGTTTGTATCCCCAATTAGAACGATCTCTTTAATTCCAAAATCCGTTTGGCAGGGGGTAAAAAACCTGGCCGATTTGTCGGTGACAATTCCGTTGGTCACTGGAACCTGGATATAAGTGGATAATTCCCGATAAATTTGTTCTCTTGTGCCTTCGTCTTCTGGTAACAATGCAGGCGTGATTGCAATGTTATAGGAAGCTGCATTCTGTGCTAATACAATGCCATTGCGGTCATAGAGATTACCGCGCAGTGTCTGCACACTGATGTTTTTAATGCGGTTTTCTTCCGACTGTTGCAGGTAAGCCTCGCCATTGATTATCTGTAAACTAAAAAGCCGAACTATATAAATAGAAAAAACAATGCCTAATAATATATAGATGACTTTAAATCGCCATCTTTCTAAACCAGAATGAACCTGTTGGTCATTGCTCACGAAGCGTTCTCCAATCGATAAAACCATTTTGAAAAATCTTTTGCGATGGCAAATACTGGAATAGCGATAAAGAGGTTCAAGAAAACGGAGGGGATAATCACCTGATTAAGAGAGATGCTTAATGGGTAGTCGACACCCTTAATACGCAAACCAATAAATGTGAATGTGTAAAGATAAATGCTTGCGATCATAATGATTATCAACATCGCCAACAAAGGTGATTCCCAAAGTTTTTGAGAAAAGTAACGCGCGAGTAAAATTACTAAAAGGTACGCCGATAAATAGATATACCAGGGTATTGCGGTTATATACGAAACAAGCGCGCCTGCGATGCCCGCCAAAATATATCCGCTGCGGTCCTTAGAGCTGAGTGCCCAGGCAGCCAACCACACCAGCAATAAATCTGCGGTTCCATTTAGCAGAGTTACTTTGCTCGCCACTGTGGACTGTAATACGAGTAAAACAAGTAGAATCGGTATAGAAAAAATAACAGCCATGATTATTGCATGGGGGTTGGAATAAGCGGGGCTATATCCACAGGCTTGAAATTAGTGATGATGAGCACTGCGCGCAGGGTCTGAAAGTCGACCGATGGTTGAATACTGGCTGTTTGAAATAATGCGTTTTCTTTCAATTGGGGCGAAAGCACCTGGCCGATAAATATCTCGGGGGGATAAGATCCTCCTAGTCCAGAAGTAAATACCAGATCCCCTTCTGTGATTTGTACCGAAGGGTTAACCATTTCAAGAGAGAGATCTCCAGTGATTGACCCTTTCACCTGGGCTTCGGTTTTCGCTTTTTTTAATTTTACATTGACAACAGAGCTCTGGTCTGTGATCAATTTTACCCTTGCCGCAGAAGCGGTTACAGCATCAATACTGCCGACCAAACCCTGTTCAGTTACGACCGGCATCCCTTTAAAAACGCCATCGTCCGACCCGTGATCAAGAATAATGTAATTTAAGAATGGGCTTGGATCTTTGCCAATTACAGAGGCTGCGACATAAGTATTTTCAGGTTTTTCGCGGGCAAAATCCAATAAGGCATAAAGAATATCTGTTTCTACCAGTTGTTGTTGTAATTCCAGTATTTCAGATTGTAAGCGAGCCACTTCATTTTGTAATGCAGCATTTTGCTCGCGAAGGGTTAAAACATCGCGTGGGACAGTAAAAAATTCAACCACTGCATTTACCCTGGTAGAAAACCAGCTTTGCGCTCCAATTAAGGGATTAACAGCCTGGCCAATTATTCGGCCGAGCATCCCGCTGATTGCCAGCACCAGCACTCCCCCCACAACCAGCGCAATGGCTAGCCTTTGCCAAGTTCTTGTCGGGATTTTTTTCATTCTAACAGACTAACATTACCCTTTGGATGGGCTTCTTTCCAGGTTCACCAGAAAACGCCTGTACTTTGCCAGGTTTTCCAGTACAATTCCCGCACCTCTTGCAACACATGTTAAGGGATCATCCGCAATCCAAACGCGCAAATTAAGTTCCTCTTTCAACCTGGGGACCAAGCCGAGTAATTGAGCACCACCCCCCGACAGGCAAACGCCTGAATCTAACAAGTCAGAAATCAACTCAGGCGGTACCTCATCAAGCGCATCCTTAATTGTTTCTACAATAACTTGCAATGAAGGATTGATCGCCTCTCGAATCTCTACTGAGGACACTTCGACAGATCCAGGCAAGCCAGTGATGAGATTTCTACCTCTGGCAGTAAAGGTTAACTCAGTTTGAAGGGGAAAGGTAGACCCAATGGCGATCTTAATCTGTTCCGCCATTCTCTCACCAATAAGCAGGTTGTATTTTTTTCGTATGAATTGGAGGATGTCTTCTTCAATTTCGTCGCCTGCTATTCTTAAGGATCGCGAAACAACGATCTCGCCCATTGAAATTACAGCAATCTCAGTTGTCCCCCCGCCAATGTCGACAATCATGGATCCTTTTATATCTTTAATCGGTAAGCCCGCGCCAATGGCGGCAGCGCGCGGCTCTTCTACCAGGTAAGTTTCTCGCGCGCCAGCTGCCATTGAGGCATCGTATACCGCCCTTTTCTCGACTTCTGTGGCGCCTGAAGGAATGCCAATGGCAACCCTGGGGCGCGGCATGGGAACAACCGCTTGTTGGTGAACTTTGCCAATGAAGTATTCCAGCATCGCTTTGGTGATTTCAAATTCTGAGATGACGCCATCCCGTAATGGTCTAATCGCCACGTAATTTAAGGGGGTTCTACCAACCATTTCTTTCGCCGCCAGGCCGACGGCGATGGTTTCTCGTGTGCGCTTGTTGATCACAACCCAAGAAGGTTCGTTTATCACAATGCCTTTTCCGCGAACATTGACAAGCGTATTCGCAGTTCCAAGGTCAATTCCGATGTCGAGTGAAAAAAAGCCCATCAACCAACTTAGCGGATTGGTTGCCAATAGCAGCTCCTGAACGTTTTCTTAAATACCTAGAAAAAAATTATACCATAGCGGTTTGTAAAGATATTTATTCTTTTTTTTGCCCATTTTTCTTCTTGGCAATTTTCGATTTACACGTTCTCAAAATTGAGAACCCTGATTCTAATAGAAAACTATCTTGGAACCTTTTGGGAATCCTTTTTCTTGACAGCCTATTTACATGTCGCTATAATGCAGCACATAAGCGGGTGTGGCCAAGCGGTAAGGCACCACCTTCCCAAGGTGGTATTCGTGGGTTCGAATCCCATCACCCGCTCTTTCCCTTTTTTACCATTCATTCATAGATATTACACACCGCTGGATTAGCATTATTGTAAGTTTACTGAAAGGCAACTATGCTAGAATATTTAGACACACAGGTGTCCCAATGCGGTCTGCCCAGTTAATTCTTCATATTGAAGACAATTTTGATAATCGCATCCTCGTTCGCAGGCTGCTTCATTCTGCTTCTTATAATGTGATCGAAGCAGAAGACGCCCGCCAGGCAATTGCTGCTTTGTGCAAATATCGACCAGATCTTATCTTGATGGATATCAATCTCCCTGGAGTAGATGGCTATACCCTTACTTCTAAGTTAAAGACCGTTTCCAGTATAAACAAAATCCCTATCGTCGCTATCACCGCTAACGCCATGCGTGGCGATCGCGAAAAATCGCTGCTCGCCGGCTGCGACGGACATATAGAAAAACCGATTGATATTGACACGTTTTTAGACCAAATTTCTCACTATCTCAATCATAACGGTAACCATACAAGCCCCAATGAATAACGCGGATATGGCCAAGCAGATTGTTGAACCTGTTGAAATGCCAAAGACTGTTCTCGTGGTAGAAGACAATGCTGGTAACTTCATGCTCATTAATCGTATGCTTTTTAACGCGGGCATCAAGGTGGAATGGAAGACGTCTGGCTACGAAGTAGTAGAATTTGCTGAAAATTTACCAGCGCTTGACCTCATTCTTATGGATATCCGTTTACCTTACGAAGATGGATACGCGGCGTTCAGAAAGCTGCGTGCGAATGACAAATTCAAGCATACGCCGATTGTGGCGGTTACCGCAGTAAGTGGCTTGGAGCAAATGAAAATCGCGAAATTGGCGGGTTTCGATGGCTTTATCGGCAAACCGCTTGATCCAGACCGTTTCCCGGAGCAAATTTCCCGTTTGTTGTCCGGGCAGCCCGTTTGGGAATTTGAATAAATCCTGTAAAACATACTCTGGTTCTTTTTTGATAGTGTTTTATTTGGTTTTTAGGAGGAACGATGGCAGGAATAGATACAAAAGAAACGGCGGTGAAGTCGCAGGGACTTAAAGATGAGAAAAGAAGCACCGTTTTAATCCTTCGCGCGTTACTCTTCTTTAGCATTCTTGCAACAATTGTTTTCTCTGCCCTTTCTTACTTGAACCGTGAAGTCGGTTATTACTTGCTCGCGATAAGCGCCCTGATTACCGTTTTGTTTGGCCTTATGGCTGCTCCTCGGCGAACCAAAAAAGTAAATGCCTTTTCTGTATTTTTACTATCAGTATCTTACCAAATCCTGATCGTGATTTTGGCAAGCGTTCTCCCCTCTTTCCAGGGAATCCCTTACGCTGTATTAGCCATTTCTCTGGCGCTTTTACTCTCGTCCTCAATCCCCATGAGCGGAGTCAGTGATTGGGTTGTCACTGCCGGAGTTATCGGTGCGATTGCCTCAATTCAACTTTCTCTTCTGGCCTTGCTCCCTCAGGTAGAAAATGAAGCCATATCGAGTGTGATTGTCATCATCGCGAGCTTGCTCATGATAAAAGTCACCGAAATGATGGGAGAGCGCCGTGTAATCGCTTCGATTAGAACAAAATTGCTTTTAATCTCGCTCGCTTTGGTTCTACTTCCCTTGCTCATTCTTTCCAGCATCAATGCCAGGTTCTTGCAACAATCCATTCAAGCTCAAACTAATGAATCATTATCCGTCGCAGCTGAACAAACGCGCCTTCTTGTAGATAACTTTATCGAAAATAACCTTGAGACAGTGGAAATAGAATCCTCTTTAACCCCTATTATTCGTTTTATCTCTTTGCCTGAAGCGGAGCGTTATGATTCGCCGGAGAAATTGGAAGTAGTCTCCATCCTGAAATCCTTTCAAGCGAAGGAAAAAGGGTTTATTCCCTCTTACGCCATTCTTGATCTCAACGGTTACAATGTATATGATACCGATATTGTAAGGTCCGGTACTTCTGAAAGGAACACCAGTTACTTTAAAGCTGCTTCTGAAACAGCATCAAGCTATGCAAGTTCAGTAGAATTTCACCCGCGGAAGAATGAATCTTATATCACTTTCATTTCTCCCATAAAGAACGACTCTACTCAAGTTGTTGGGTATTTACGCGCCAGATTTGATGCGCGGATGCTTCAAGGTATTATCGCAGCCAATACCAACTTGATTGGTGAAGGCTCTTATCCAATTCTCCTTGATGATAATGGTTTGCGGCTTGCGGATGGCTTTTCTCCGGATTCAGTCTTTTATTTAATATCTGGAATTTCCACTGATAAATATAATGAGTTGCTAGATCAAAACCGCCTCCCTGCCTCGACTTCTTACGCGAAATTAGCCATTCCTCAAAACGATCTTTTAATAGCGTTTAACAATCGCGAGAAGAGTCATTTTTTCACTGCGTATATCTTGCAAAAAAGTGTTCCCGTTCTAAACTCAGGAATTATCATCCCCACAAAGAGCCAGCCATGGTCGGTGGTTTATCTACAGGATAAATCCATCTTAACTGCTGCCGTTACAGACCAAAACCGCTTATCGACCACGATCAGCTTACTGGTGGCAGGCGTCATCAGTTTATTTGTTATTCTGGCGTCCAGTCAGTTCACAAGACCTATTATTGGGTTAACGAGAGCGGCGGAAAAAATCGCTGAGGGTGACCTTTCTTTTCAGGCTCAGGTAACCACACAAGACGAGATTGGGACTTTGGCAAAATCGTTTAACACGATGACCACACAGTTAAGAGATCTCTTTGAAACACTTGAAAGCCGAGTACGCGAAAGAACCAGGCAGCTGGCAGAACAAAATGAAGCGTTACAACTAAGGTCTCGCCAGCTTCAAACGGTTGCCGATGTGGCGCGAAACATCGTCTCCACTCGCCAGGTAGATTCCCTTCTTACACTCGTTACCCGGTTGGTAAGCGAGCGTTTTGGCTTCTATCATGCTGGTATTTTTTTGCTCGACGAACCTGGTGAATTTGCTGTATTACGTGCTGCCAGCTCGCCTGGCGGCATCAGGATGCTTGAAAGGCAGCACAAACTCCGGGTTGGACAGGTAGGTATTGTTGGCTACGTGACGGGTACAGGAGAGCCGCGTATCGCGACTGATGTAGGTGAAGACGCTGTCTTTTTTAACAACCCAGACCTGCCTGAAACACGTTCAGAAATGGCTTTGCCGCTTAAACTTGGCGATTTAATCATCGGCGCGCTTGATGTGCAATCCATTGAGCCAGATGCGTTCTCGCAAGAAGACGTCGCCCTTTTCACTACCCTGGCTGACCAGATTTCTGTCGCCATTGAAAATGCTAACGCATATGAAATTACGCAACAAACTCTTGATGAGATGAAAGAGCTGGACCGAGTGAAGAGCCAGTTTCTCGCCAATATGTCACATGAATTGCGTACTCCTCTTAATTCTGTGATTGGTTTCTCTCGAGTTATTCTTAAGGGAATTGATGGCCCAATCAACGAAACGCAAGCACAGGATATCACTGCGATTTACAATTCTGGTATGCACCTGTTGAACATGATCAACGAGATACTGGATATGTCGAAAATTGAGGCTGGGAAGATGGAACTCCAGTTAGAAGACACGAACATCTCGGATGTGATCTCCAAGGTGGTTAAAACCTCATCAGGCTTGATTAAAGACAAACCTATTCAATTACTTACTCAAATTGAGCCTGATCTGCCCATTGTTAAAGCTGATGAAGTGCGAGTCGAGCAGGTTTTGGCAAACCTGATTTCCAACGCGGTGAAATTTACTGACAAAGGTTCCATTACCATTGGCGCAAAATTACAAACGAACAACCTTAACCATAAAGAAATTTTAGTCACAGTTACTGATACAGGTATTGGGATTGCCCAGGAAGATCAACCTAAGCTGTTTCAGCAGTTTTCACAAGTGGATGATTCTCCCACCAGACGAACAGGCGGTACTGGTCTCGGTCTTTCAATTTCCCGTTCCCTTATTGAATTGCATGGAGGAACGATTGGCGTGTTGCACAGTGAACCGGGAGAAGGGAGCACATTTTACTTTACCCTGCCCACTGCTATTGAATCTGAAGCGGAGACTAATCTTCCGCAACCAGTTACCGAGAATGTCGTTCTGGCCATTGATGACGATGCCCAGGTGATTCAGTTGTACGAGCGTTTCCTTGAACCGCATGGTTACCAGGTGGTTCCGCTCACCGATCCAAAATTGGCTGTGTCTACTGCAATCGCGCTGAAACCCTTCGCCATTACCCTGGATGTGATGATGCCAGAAAAAGATGGCTGGCAGGTGTTGAGTGAATTAAAGAACAATGCAGAAACCAGGCATATCCCGGTAATGATTTGCTCTATTTTGGAAGAAGAAGAAAAAGGGTTCAGCCTGGGGGCTTCCGATTACCTCGTAAAACCTTTCCTCCATGATGAGTTGGTCTCCGCGATCAAACGGTTAAATAAAAACGGGGATGTCCACGATATCCTGATTATCGATGATGACGCTCAATACCTGCACATGTTGCAGAAAATCATTGAAGAAGAAGGGAATTATTTGCCCGTTCTTGCTGAAGGCGGGCTTACAGCCCTTAAGCTTCTTGAGGATTTCACTCCTGATGTCATCTTGATGGACCTGGTTCTTGAAGACATCAATGGTTTAGAGCTGATAAATAAATTTAAATCGGAACCCCGGCTAAGTCATATACCGCTCATCCTCCTTGCTGGGTCAGAATTAAACGCTGCTCAAATAGATTCGTTGGCTGATTTTCATGGTCACGTAATTGATAAATGGGCAATCACAAAAGACGAACTTCTAACCAACCTGCACGAAACGCTCGGTCGTTTCAAATCAGCCAGCCCTGAGAGTTAGATGGAAAAAAAGGTATTCGCCAGGTGTCTTGATTGCGCGCATCAGGACACCATTGACTTTAATCAACCGGCTTGTTCAGCCTGTGGCTCCTTGTGGCGCGAGGCTATTTATGACTATCCGTATATTCGTGCTTCTTTATTAAGCTCGCTTCCCTCCCGACCTTTTAATTTATGGCGCTACAGCGAACTCCTGCCGACAGACCCTCCCCCCTTCTCATTCCAAATGGGAGAGGGAGGAACACCATTAATTCACGCTGCCAGCCTGGGATCGATGCTCGGCATGAAGCACATTTATATAAAAGATGAGCGTCAGAACCCTACTTCTTCCTTCAAAGACCGTCAGGCAGCAGTTGCCATCCATGCATTTAAGCAATCCAAAGTAAACGAACTGGTTTGTGCTTCAACTGGAAATGTAGCCATTTCTTATTCGGCCTATGCCGCCCGCGCTGGAATCCGACTTTGGGCGTTCCTCACCAGCCTGGTTCCGCCGGAAAAAATGCGTGAAGTCGCCAGTTATGGTACACGGGTGATCAAGGTGACCGGCACTTACGATCAAACAAAGCAATTGGCTGCACAATTTGCGCTTGAACGGCACATTGCGCTGGACCTTGGCTCAAAAAGCATCGCCTGTATTGAAGCGATGAAAACCCTGGCGTTTGAAATCTGTGAGCAACTTGCCCTTTCATCATTGCCCTCTTTTAGTACGATGCCTTCTTTATCAACGCCATGGCGGGCACCTGACTGGTATTTTCAGTCTGTTAGCGGCGGGATGGGCCCTTTAGGAGTGATAAAAGGGTTTCGTGAGCTTTTCGCGATGTCGCTCATTCAAGCCATTCCGAAGATGGGGATTGTTCAGGTTGCGGGTTGTGCTCCCATGGTTCACGCATGGCACGATAAAAAGGCGAACGCTATACCAGTCACCTCTCCACAGACAATGATTGCCACCCTGGCAACAGGAGACCCCGGTAGAACCTACACAGAACTGCTTTCCCAAATGAATGGCGCTTCCGGTGGGTCTTTTTGCAGTGTTACTGACGAAGAAGCCTATCGGGCGATGCATTTGTTGGCAAAAATGGAGGGCATTTCAGTAGAGCCGGCGGCTGCTGTCGCTTTCGCGGGGTTGTTCCATGAAGTGCGCGCAGGTACTGTTAAACCTGATGACCTTGTCGTGGTCAACTGCACAGGTCATACCCTGCCCATCGAAAACCATATTCTGGATACAGCCACCGAACAGCAGGTTGAAGCCGGTGTCAGTTTCTCTGACTTTGGCTATGAAGAGGGCCTCCTGGCCGCTTTGAACAATCTTAATACCATCAGGTATCCCAGAATTGCGATTGTTGACGATGCCCCAAATGTGCGCCGGCTGATCAGCCGTATCCTTAAATCACAGGGTAATTACGTGCTTTTTGAAGCAGTTGATGGTAACTCAGCTATCGATCTTGTTAGCCGCGAAAAACCTGACCTTGTCATTCTTGATTTGATGATGCCGGACGTAGACGGTTTTTCAGTGATAGACCAGATTCACGCTCAACGTGAAACGCGAGACATCCCTATCATTGTGATGACGGCCAAAGATTTGACTATCCAGGAAAAGATACGTCTGCAGGGTCAAATTCAGTCACTGATGAGGAAAGGTAATTTCGTCAGCGAAAAATTGCTATCTGAAGTTAAAGCGCTAATAAAATGAAAAAATTTACCGCGCAAGGTCGTGGGATCATTGCCGGTACTGCATCGGCCGTGTTCCTGGGACTCTCACCAATTTTTGGAAAAATCGCTCTCCTGCAAGGCGTCTCTCCTTTCGCGGTAGTTGCCATCCGAACTACGCTTGCCTTATTTTTTTTATTTTGTTACCTTTTCCTAACCAATCGCCAATATTTTTACATATACCCAATCGGTTTAACAGGATGCCTGATTGCTGGATTAATTAATGGCATCGGTTCCATTTTTTATTACACAGCGCTCCATCGCATCGATGCGGGGATCGGGCAGCTGATTTATTCGTTTTATCCGCTTTTTATGGTGTTCTGGTTGCTGCTTGACCGTCAGTCAGTCAGCAAATTTACCGTTATTCGTTTGATTTTGGTCATCCCAGGCGTTTATTTGTTGCTCAATAACTCGTATCAGGGTATTGACTATCTCGGTGCTCTTTTTATGCTGATAGCGGCGGTTTTGTACGCATTACACTTGTTGATCACTCAGCGTGTTTTGTACGATGTTCCAGCGCCAACAGTCGCCTTTTATACCTTAGCGGCAATGAGCGTAACGGTGGTTATTTCCTTTTTAGTAATGGATTCTTCTCCGCCCCAATTAGAGCGCGCCGTGTGGCCTTTATTGGTCCTGGCTGTGATTACTTTTCTGTCTCGAATCTCACTATTTTATGGGGTTAAGCACCTGGGTGGCATTCAAACAGCTCTGCTCGGACTGGGCGAAATCCTTATCACAGTGGTTATTGCCCAGGCGGTCCTCGCAGAGAGGTTAACACCGCTTCAGTGGGTAGGGGCTTCAGTGATTATGCTCAATTGGCTTCTGTTAACCTACGATAAAAAAACGGCTCAAAAACCTTATGGGAAGGGTTTTTTGCATTGGCTTAATCCACCTTCGCTTTGACCCCCGCACTTCATTTTTCATTTCATAACAAAAAAAGACCCCGTTTTCGAGGCCTTTCAAGCGTGGGTGGCTGATGGGGGTCGAACCCACAACCCTCGCATCCACAGTGCGATGCTCTGCCATTGAGCTACAGCCACCAAGAACGCTGAGATTTTATCATACCCTCTACTGCGCCGCAAGCAGTCTTTTTATCGTAGAAGCGGCATCTTTCTGAGGGATACTGACCTGCGTATGATGCTTCAGGTCTTTAATGGTTACAAGACGATCTTTGATTTCATCCGGTCCCAGTACAAGGACAAACCTTATTCCCATCCGATCCGCATATTTAAATTGTTTTTGTAGTTTCTCTACTGATGGGAAAGTCACCACTTTTAAGTCCTCATCGCGCAATCGCGCTGCCATGTCAGCGGAGGCAAGCGTGGTGTCTTGATTAAAAACCGTTACCAACAGGGCATTTTCAAATTGATTAATTTTTGGGATTTTGCCGTATTTCTCTAATAGAACTGTAAACATCACATCGCCCATTGCAAAACCAACCCCAGGCAAAGGGCTTCCGCCCACATCAGCAACCAGATTATCATAATGCCCCCCGCCGAGTACAGCTCTCCCATCCCCACCCACATCCCAGGCTTCAAATACCATACCAGTGTAATAATCCAGCCCGCGGATAATGCGCGCATCGTATTTTACATAAGCGCTCACTCCCATGACCTTAAGAATTTCGAAAACGCTGGTCAAATATGGGGATTCTTTCCACAACTCATGGTTATTGATCAACCGCCACAATTGGTCAACCTGTTCTGTCGCCAATCCTCTTTCCTGACACAACGCCTTCCAAGAATCGGTTGGTAATTTATCATACCGATCAATCACATGAAATACTGCCTTCAAATACTCTTTTTGAATGTTAATTTTTACGAGCTGCTCTTCCATCAATTTGCGGTGATTGACCTTTATCGCAATTTGCTCGGGGGTGATATCCATTTTTTTCAAAAAACAGGCACAAATGGCCACAAGTTCCGCATCCGCTTCCGCGGAATCACTTCCAATCAAATCAATATTCCACTGAAAAAACTCCCTGGTGCGCCCTTTTTGGGGTTTTTCGTACCGCCAGAAAGGACCAAAGGACCACCAGCGTAGAGGAAAAACAAGCTCATTTTGCCTGGCAGCCACCATGCGCGCCAGAGAAAGCGTTAATTCTGGACGAAGGGTTACCAGTTCTCCGCCGCGGTCTGTAAACACAAAGGATTGTTCTTTTACCAGTTCTTCACCGGTTTTCGCAGCGTAAAGGTCAATTTTTTCGATGAAAGGACCATCGTATTCCTCGTATCCAAAGGAAGTCGATACTTCCTCCATATGTTTGTACAACCATCTCCTGGTCAACATTTGCTGCGGGTAGAATTCCCGTGTTCCGCGAACACTTTGGATTTTATTTTTCATCTATTTTCCCTTATCATCCAATTTGAACCATTTTAGCACAATGAGCATACAATCATTCATTGTCATATGACGTTCGCCACTTGCCCATTTTCTTGTGAATCAGTTATCATATCTTTCGATCTTCTATTCTTGTAAAATAAAGCAGGTATAAATGAATGTAAAAGAATTGATATCATTAATTGACGGCCATTTGTATAACGACTCAGCAGACTTGACGCGTGAAGTATTAGGAGGGTGTGGCGCAGATTTGATGAGTGATGTGCTAACCTCAATTCAACCCGAAGCTGTTCTCTTAACCGGACTTTGCAATCCGCAAGTGGTGCGAACATCCGTAATGGCGGATGTCGCGGCGATAATACTGGTCAGGGGAAAAACTCCTCCTCACGAGACCATCAAGCTCGCAGAACAGGAAAGAATTGCCCTTATCTCTTCTCCCTTTGGGATGTTCGAACTTTGTGGAAGACTTTATGCAGCAGGGCTACAAAGCTTGGAACGCCCAGTGGACGGCAGCGATTGCAATTGTGAATAACAGGCAACCCGATGAGTTCTAATTCATTATTTCGCGGAAAAAACGTCTCAGATGTGGAAGCCGAGGATATTACTCGCGTTGAAGAATTAGCCTATGAATTAAAGGTCGGAGAAGTAATGACACCCGACCCGGCGACTGTCGCTCCTGAAACCCCAATGAGCGAAGTTCTGGAGCTCTTCCGCCAAAAAAGAATTTCAGGTGCCCCGGTTGTGGAGAACAATGAACTGGTCGGTCTGGTAAGTATTGAAGACCTGTTGCGCTGCCTTCAAAAATCCGACCTTGACGCAGAAACCGGCAGTTATATGAGCCGCAAAGTATTAACGATTAGAGAAACTGACCCGGTGATTGAAGGTTTAAAACAGTTTGTCAGCTCTCACTTCGGTCGTCTTCCGGTAATTAACTCTTCCGGAAAGTTGTGTGGAATGCTTACCAAAGGAGATATCACCAGGGGTATCCTCAAAGCAATGCAACGCGACTATCAAGAAGAGGAAGTTCGCCGCTACCGTGCCAGCCACTTGTTCGAAGATATCGAATCCGATCGGTCCAGCCTAATCCTCCGCTATAACATCAGTCAGGGAGATTTTACGCATGGCGGCGCCGCCTCGTCAGCCATTAAACGCGCTTTATTGCGATTAGGCGCCAACCCCCAGATTGCCCGTCGAGTAGGCATCGCGGTATACGAAGCCGAAATGAACTTGATCATTCACACGAACAACGGCGGCATCATCCGCGTGGAAATTGAGCCTAAACAAATTTCCATTAACATTTCCGATGACGGTCCGGGAATTCAGGACGTCAATATGGCATTGCGCCCTGGGTTTTCTACAGCCACTGAAAAAGTTCGTGAACTGGGCTTCGGCGCGGGCA
>Ga0116186_1003069_pt1 | contig 14519 bp, 16 predicted proteins | sample AD_JPNNA4_MetaG_FD_89806 | JGI IMG/M metagenome (GOLD analysis project Ga0116186, IMG submission 89806) | Active sludge microbial communities of municipal wastewater-treating anaerobic digesters from Japan - AD_JPNNA4_MetaG | ecosystem: Engineered > Bioreactor > Anaerobic > Digestate | place...
AAATACAATTAACCCATTATCACTATCAAGCTTTATGCCACAATCAAGATGTTTTAACACTTCGTAATCTTCGCGAATAACACTATAATACCTGTCTCTATGCGAATCAATACGTGTGTAATACTCTGAGAATCCAACTATATCTACACCAAGTGAAATACAATGATCTATAAAATCTTTAAAATATGTTTCATTAGTTCCATGCCCTGCAATATGTACTGGCTCATGTATTTTATTTGCAACTGTTACGTGACCCTTAGCCAAGCCAGTTGATTCAGGGGTAGTCATTTCTACACTATATGCTCCTGCTAAGTGTTCAACAAAACCATAATATCTTTGTGGAGACTGATAATAGTCTCCGTCATAACCCCGTTGTAGTTTTCTATATCCTGCGACTAATTTGATTACATCGTCATTTGTGACATATCTTGGATAAGCAAAATGAATAGGTGATGGTAGTCCATTGGCCACAAAATACGAACTCGAATTTACAAGTTCAGATATACGATCATCATCAGTTATAGTTGTGAAATCTGATAAGGCACCATATACATCATTCATTGCATGACTCCAAGAATGGCATTGAATGTCCGCTCCCTCAGCAACCATAGTTGCCAATGTTGCCCATGTAACATATCCAGCAGTACCGACATATTTTGCATTAATGAAGAATGTTGATTTATTAATGCCTTTATCTTTAAGATATTGCCACGTATTCTCCGTAGCAGGAGATTTACCATCATCAAATGAAAGTGCGACAAAACACTTAGGCACACTCTCTGTTCCGGCTTTATAACCAAATCTTTTATTAATCCAATAACCAACCTTTTCCTCAACCCCGGCAGATTTAAGATAGTCTAATTCAGTGATTAATTGACTTTCATCTGTAATATTTCCTCCTTCCGCTTCAACAATGGCTTTATATTCCGCAGCAGCCTTAGCTCCCCACGACTGAGAAGCACCTCCAAACGGAACACCTATTGCGTTTCCTATTGCTAGTCCCATTATGTTATTTCTTTTTCAACCCAAAAATAACCACTTATTATAGTGACGTTATTGACTGTGTCCTCAACCTGATAATCAAACATTCCTGATTGCTCAAAGCCTATATCGTCAGTAAGATGAAACGTAGCCCCTGTACAGACAATATCCGCAGGACTGACTCCCGTAAGCCATTCTTTTATTAACAGCCCGTCCTTACGTCTGACTCTGATAGTTATGTTAGTTACTGTGTAAGCAATCCCGTAATCGGGTGCTTGGTTAAGGGCTGTGTAAAACGTCTGCCCCAAGCCATCAAGTACCCTCGCAACGTGAAATGTCAGGTCAATAGCATCGCCTTTAACAACTCTTATGTTATGCCGTGCAGGGAAATTGCCTATCATAACTTTTAGTTTGCAGGATAGCCAACGTAAATACCTGTTGCTGTTGTCCCGGTCTTGAGTATTTTCTTCACAATAACAGGATCGACAAAGTAAACCTGTGCTTCAACAGTCTTTGTTACTGTTTCAGTATCTTCATTACCAACCGGAACATAACAAATATCTCCGGCTCCGCTCCTGACAAAGAATCCGCTTTTATCCTCAAAGTCTTCCGAGGTTACATCGACGGCTATTTCCCGTCCTACATTAAATCTGTTTCCGTACCACATATCATTTAGTTTTTATTCTCCTAATACCATAAACGGTCTGCTGTTTGAACAATCTTTTAAACTGCATCCTGACCACAGCGGGTAATCATCCGATTTGCGGTTAAGGAATGTTATTATCTCGCATCTTATAGCATCAGCCATAAGTCTGCTTTCTGTTTCTAGCCTCTGAATATCCTTTGGCGTTGCCGGAGTTGAAAAATCGCTGTCTTTCCGTACTATTCCCGCAGCCGTATAATTATAGATGCTCCTGTTCGTAAATCTTGCAAATGCATAGTAAATAATACAAGCTTTCAACCCCTGAAACATATAAGTATCGCTTCCGTAAGTGTACGTTCCACCATCCAAAAGCAAAGTGTTTGCAGCCGACAATGAATTCCCTGCGAATTGAGTTACTATCTCATTCAATAACGAATCGCCAAGCCAAGCCTTTACGTCAAAAAGCTGAGCCTCAGAAACGAACTGAAGCCAGGAAACGTAATTCTTGACTGAATCAGCCACGTACTTGTAATTATCCAAATCCGCTTTAGTTACTAACGCTGTCATCTTTTGTTTCTTTTTTGTCGGAAGTCTTTTCAACCGGAGTGATATACGTCAACGGAGCTATCGTGAAATTACTGAACTTAGTTGGGAAGAACTCAAACAGATCAGCAAAAGCCTGTTCCAGCGAGATCCTGTCCCCATGTGTTACCGAGTTCATAAAGTCGTAAGCATTATTCATAAGGTCAGCTCCGAATCCAGCACCTACATCAACGCCCCGGAGAATCGGAGGGATCATAAACATCTTCCCGATATTCTCCTGAACTGTTTTTTCTGTCAGCTCATACATCTTGTCGTAATTCTGAGTTGGGAAAGGAATGAACTCAGGCTTTTCTTCATCAGCATCAACATCAACAACCCATATCTTGACTGCGTTGTTATCTCCCTGCATCCTCTCTATCATCTTAGCACTTGCAAGTTGCTCCTGATTATATGGATCGTTAGGATCAATCGTACCGTCATCCTTTGTATGAAGCTTCAATCCCTTTCGTACCAAGATCCCGGCAGGAAGAAAATTATACTTTGCGTTCCTGTGTTTGACTGTCGAAACACTTTCTTCCGTCAGCATATCAGTTACAATAGGATCAAAAGGGCTTACGGGATATTCAAGCTCTCCGTCAGAAGTGAAATAATAAATCTGCCCTATGAATTTCTCCGGGTTCCCGGCTTCCTTGATCTGCTTAAATGCGTTCTGAACATTGAACACATTAGCCCATTTAACATCGCTTTTGTCAAATCTCCTGCCTGTTATTCCTGTCCAGTCGGGATGAATAGCTATTTGCCCGGTATATTCAAGTGAGTTGTTTATCCCGATACGGCATTGTTCAAATGGGATATTATAAAGTTCTGCCGGAAGTGATAAGCCACTATATTTTACAAGGATTGCGAAGCCGTTGAAGTTACGAAGGTCTTTGGCACATTTTGCTAATAGCACGTTAGCCTTTTCCTTGCTGCTATTAACAATAGTTGTGGCGAGAGCCTGATCTTCAAAACCCTCGCCAATAATAAACTTGTTGTATATGTCAAGACAAGACTTCCCGGTTCCTGATGCGCTTACAATTTCAAGTATCTTCTGCGGGTAATCGTTGTTGCTCCCGTATGCTTTGATACCGAGATAGGTATTCCAAACATTGCGTTCAACCCGTTGGTCTGTTTTTACAGATGATACTTTCATTATTCATCAGTTTTCTTCTTTGATGATCTCTTACGTGGGCTTTTCCCGGACATCTTTTCCGTTGGCAGCATCTCGTTAATAGCTTTCTTAATTATTTTTTCAGGCTCTATAACTTCTGCCTTTGGTTCTTCTTTGGGAAGTATAACGACATTCGGTGGAACGTAAGGCTTAGACGGCATCGGTCTTTTTACGAAGAATACCACCCTCGCAGGATATTGCCTGAGATATTCTTCAGCAATAGGTTCATATTTTACGGGTTCCAATTCAAGATTACGGTTCGTGAAGCTCTTTATCCCTTTGTAAGCTCCCTGATCAAATATTGCAACGTACCCACGTCGCATTTCATATTTACTTGCCATTTTCGTTATGTTTATGATTTTATACAATGCCTCGATATAACAGGTTGAACAACCAAAGTTAATATTTCTTCCGGTTAATATCCGTATGCACCTCCTGATCTTTGCTTTCCTGTCAGGTGTTCTTGCCGAAGGAACGTTAATATATTCCTTTGCAAAAGACCTTACCTCATCCTGAAGTGTCATAAAAATAAAGCAGGGGCTTTTACACCCCTACTTGATTAATCACAACAGGGAGCAAGAAGTGCTTCAATAGCCTGTCTTGTAAGCGTGAGGCTAGTCACGAAATAAGACAGAGGAGGCATGGATTCTTTAAGTGAATCAGAGCATCCGGCAGTCAGCAGCCAACCTCCGAGCATTTCTTCATCCCCGGTATTGCGTTCTGCTGCATTGAGTTCAAGTCCGAAATCCCATCCGAGAACTTCAAAAACAGTCCTTCCGTCACCTAGTACATCATCAGGCTTGTTGTAATTGTTCTCAATTATCACTATGAATCGGCTTCCTTTTGCATTGTCAATCCATAACTTATCTTCAGGCGTGTTGTCAAATACCCGGAAAATAAAGTTGTGATCCCATACTTTCTGATATGCCCTCTTTACCATCGCCACCGAATGCTCGTTGCTGAAGTTGTAACCTTCAACACAATATGCATACGGATTAGGGGAAAGACTTTTAAGGACAAGCTGTGTCAGGAGCAAGGGATTATTAGCATCAAACGTGCATAAGTCCTTATCAACATGGTCGAAGTTGATAAAGTATGCTCTGTCCTTAACCCCGGGAACTAAATTCTCGCAGTTTTTTAGGATACAGTCGACTATTTGGTTACATCCTATTGTCATGGTCGTAAAATTTTACATTCCGACCTGAACGAGCCTGTCATCTATGATCTTTGCATCAAAGGCATCAACTGCCTCGATCCTGTTATAACGACTTCTCGGATCATAGAAAGTGTTGATCCTTTCAAACAGACTGTTACAAGCCATACCTATATTCAAGTTCGATTTCGTGGTGTAGATAACCCTATGCGGATTATCAAGGGTTGTTCCGTTATTGTAATATGCCCTGATCCATTGATCCCACAGACAGTTAGAATAAATCGGAATACCATCCCAAACAGCAAATTCAAGACCTCCTGCCATCAGTTTGTAATCCTGAAATACAGTTCCAAGTCCCTGAAGGAACCTTTTCAGCCGTTGCATTACTGACTGTGTGACAAGCAATACCCTATCGGGCTGTTCGGTAAGTTCGCAGGGAGCTGCATCAATAACAGCGTTAACGGCAGCAGCCATCAGAGCAGGAGTTGCTACCGAGAACTGAAGTGCAGTTGTTAACTGATTGTTGCCCGGAAGTGCTGTGAGCTGGTCAGGATTGGCAGCGTATATAGCAGCTAATTGAACGAAGAACCCGTCAATAACATTGAAAAAGTCAGGATCAATACCGGGAGTTAATGTTCCAACCGGAGCATTAGCTGCATTGACATCTCCGAACCAGGCGTGACGGAATACCATCTTCTCAATATCTTTTGCAAGGATATTAAGAATAAAAGTAAAGATTTCTGTTTTTGTAAGATCGTAAAGATCAACTCCGCATTTCAGAGCAAGGCGCATCAGGGTATCCTGAACTTCGTCAACGCACATATCAATTATTACTTCAAGATACTTCGGTTCCCAAGTCTTTTCTGTTGCGGGGTTCTCGTAACAATGCGCTACGGGATTACAAGCCTGTGCAGCCTTTCCAACAAGCCCGAATGTTCCGGGGATAATCCCGATACGTTTATCGTTTTTGATGCCTGTGTGTAAGGTATGGAACAGGGAGAGGGACGGGGCTGATAAAACAGCCGTAACGACAAGTTCATTTAGCGACCGAACTTCATCCGGGGTGAAATGTAAATTGTCAAGATTGAGTGTGTTACCACACGAAGGACTGAGCTGTGACATTTTTTATTCTTCTTTAAGTTTAGCGTATAATTCTTTTACACGATTAAGATCAATTCCCCCGGTCTTTTCGTCACTATGCTGAGTGATTTTGTTACGGCTTACGGGCTTCCAAGTATTTTTGAGATTCTGAAGCTCTGTTGCAAGGGCTACTGCTTTTACTTCTTCTTCTTCCAAAGCCTTTTCCCTGTCTGCTAAAGCCTTCTCTTTTTCGTCAACGTCTTCCTTTGACTTTTCAAGCTCAGCGATCCGGGCTTTGAGTTCAGTGATTGTTTTTTTTGCTTCTTCCAGTTCGGACTTTTCGTCTTTTGGAGCTATGATCTCTTTTACCACTCCGTTTTCAATGACAACTGTTTCGCCTGTTGCCATTACAAACGATCCATCCGGTTTTGCCTGATCTCCGACTGCCGGACTTCCCGTTTCTTTCTGCAAAATGAATTCTTTTCCGTTGGCATCAACAACTTTCTGCTCAACAGGAAGACGGGAGAATCCTTTGATCTTTTCAATGATCGTATCAAGCTTCTTCCCGAATGTTTTTACATCTTTCTCATCCATTACTTTATTAATTAGTGATTTATAATAAGCATAAGCCTTGACAGGCTCCAATATCTTAGTTGCAAATCCAAGATCCAGCATATCTTTTGCCGACAGCTTAGAATCTTCCTTCATCAATTCTGCAAGTCTTGATTCTGCTGTGCCGGTTTTCTCAGCATAGAACTTCAATATCTTACTTTCTTCTGCCCGGAGTGATTCGGCTATTTTAATGAGATCTTCTGATTCGTACTGGTCGGCTAAAGTATAAGGCGGAATATAAGGGTTATGAATTAACCCGTCGGCATTGCTGTATATCTCACGTTCGATCCCAGCAAGGAAGATAATAGTTGCTATCGAGTAAATTTTCCCTTCGCCTATAGTCTTTATTCGCTTCCCTGAGTGAACAAGAAGATCGTGAATAGCCCAGCCCTCTTGAACATCGCCTCCCGGAGAGTTTATCCTGACAACTATTTCGTCAGCATCTTTATTATCATCAAGAAAGTCTGAAACGAGCTTTGCGGAAACGGGTTCTGATTCGCCTTCCATAAATATATCAGGTCTTGAAGATCCGATATCGCTGTATATTTTCAGAACTGCTGTTTTCATATTATAGGATAACCAGATATAATTGAAAGACAGTAGTTTCCAACATCTATTCCTATTGTCCCCTCACCAGCCTGATCCATGCCCCAACCCCAAAGATTGATAGCATATTCAATAACCTCGTAATTTCCATCCATAGCCGTAAGTATTGATTTAACAATAATAGCGACTATAAAAGTATGAAACGATTTAGCTTAATAAGTCGAGTTGATTATCGACTGAGAATTCCGTTCCCGTGAACAATCATAGGAACATTGTTTTTATCAAGTTCCGCTTTTAGTTTTGCGAAGTGTTTTTTAACTGTCTTGCAAAGTTCTCCTTTTATAATCGGATGGTTAATAAAATCAACACCGAATATATGAATCTCTGTTGCGTTGTGGTATTTGTATGCTATCTGAACAGCGACAAAAGGACTGCATACACTTTTAAACAATTTCCTTTCGTGTAATGAAATGTAGTTATCCGGCATACCGGGGAAGAATTCTATCTTGAAGAATCCGGGCATGAAATCCCAATTTGCTATCTGACTGTAAAATACTTTAGGCTTACAATCACGAATAAACTGAAGCCGATATCCGGGAAAAGAACTTGCTGCATTAAGGCATACCACCGCATCAGTTTTTACAGCTCTCCATATATCATTTACTCCGATAGTGAAGTCGAAGTCCTCTTTTTTAAAGAGCTTCAATGATTCTCCTAATCCAAGTACAGCTATCGCTCCCATCCCGGTTCAATTTCAGGTTTACCTTTTCTCCTCCTGTCGTTACGGGTTCCTGCCGTGTTATGGATTACGTACAGCGGAGTTACTGGCTTCCAATTCCAACCTTTTCCTCCGGTATGTCCTAATCCGGGAAGAACCTTGATTATTTTGTGCGTTAAATCCTTCATGTGAATATCAAGTGCTGCCTTGAAACACGGTGCGCCATGATGAACATAAGGATAAAATTTATAGTAATTCTTTACTTGCAGCAAATGGAAGAACGGGTGCAGCATAAACATATAGTTTTGATTCTTGTGAAAAGGCTTTGCTCCGTATTCAAAGCCGTCGTAAGCTGTCTTTTCTAAATATCCGACACCATAGGTATCATCTTCCATCATGTTTACCATCTGCTGAACGGGACTTTTAATCATTTCTATATCGCTGTCGAAGATAAGAGCATACTTTGTTTCGCACATCCGTATTGCCATATCCATCCCCCTGCCGTGTCCTATATTATACCCGCACAACACTACTTTCGTAAGCTCAGAAGCAATACTTTCAGCGTACTTGTAGCATGAACTCCCTACCGGAGAGCCATCGACAACAATGATCTTTATATCAGGATGAAATTTCCTGACAGATTCATAAGTGTTTTTTAACAAATAAGGGGCGTCGTAGCTGACCGTTATTCCCGTTACTGTTTCTATTATATTCTCCATATATTTTCGCATCTTCTTTTCCAATTAAATTGGTAAGATGAATTAAATTATTATCCGGCAACATTCCGTAGTCCTTCTGATGCCCTGCCCCTATCCCGGCACGTCCGGGAAGTCCCTTAATTCCGATTGACAAGTTCCCTGCGCTAAAAAGATATTTATTCCTTACCAACTTCCAAAACTTTGCATCTATGAACTTGTCTTTCAGACTTGCAACCATATCTATTATAGCATCGTAAGAAAAGGCTGTCTGAAATAGCGAAGAATGCATTGTATTAGCGTTTGTAATAAACCTGCGCCATACGACATTATAATATATAGTTCTCGTTTCTCCAATAGCGTTGTAATTGCCCATTCTTTTAACCATCTCGGCAAGGTAAATCGGCTTATAATAGTCATCATCCTCAATTATGAATATTGCCTCTATCTGATCTTTTGAGTAATTATTACGAACATAGTTGATCCCGGCTAACATATTTCTTCCCTGCGTGTTCTGCCCCGGCATCCATTGTGGTTTGGGATATATTTTTGCGACAAACCAATCTTTTCGGAAATCTGCATTCACACTTTCTGTCGTCTGTGGCATCCCGTCATCAACAATGATCCATAACACTTCCCCGGAATAGGTTTGGTTAAGCATCCATCGTCTGCATAAATTAAACTGATTTCGTCTTGCTCCGGTCGGAGTTATTAGGACAATCATATCTTTTGAATGTATTTGTAATAATCTGTTTTGCGTATATCTACCATTTCTTCTTTCTTCCAAATCCACTTCCGTTCCATGCCTTCTACATAATGAACCCCGTAATTTCTATCAAGCCCGGAATCCCAAGCTTTCTTCCTTCGTCTGTATGTAGCTTCACGTTCGGCTGCTGGTTTGCAATTACCATAGTTTATTATTATACCCTCTGCCGGATATGTTTTACAATGGGGAATCTGTATTGAATCTGCTTCAAATTTAATCGTGTCGCAATATTTTGCAATCATATAAAGCCTCGACATAAAACGTCCATAAAAATAAAAATCTTTTAACGGGGTTTGATATTTTTCTCCGGTATTATACATATTGATATGTTGAACTGAGATCATATTGAATCCGTTGCTGTCGGCTTCCTCTATTGTTTCCCGGAGTGTCTTCTGAAGCGAGTAAATTATATCAATACCGAGATATACTATCCAGTCAGGTCTTACAGCTTTTATATCATTCACTAAACATCGCTGGAGAGTTATCAGATCAAAGCTGTTATTTGTGTCTTTTTGCCTAGTCCTCACTCCGTGATCTTTCATATACTGATATGTACCGTCAGTTGACATATTATCAACTATGTTAAGATCAATTCCCTGCTTGTTATAGTATTCAACCATTTCGGCTATGTGTTGTATCTCATTCCAAGCAAAAGCAACTCCAAGTATCTTCATAAGCTGAGTATCATAATTTACTTCCCGCAAGTATCTGCAAGAACAATCCTCCTCCGGGAATCTGCATATGAATAGTGCTTTATCCGGTTCTCTTTAGGATATTCCCCGTATTCCTGTATAATGTATTTCAGTATTTTATCTTTCATATCTCTGTCTGCATCTTTTTTATGATAATAAATACCCAGCTTTTATCAACTGAGAAAGCCTCACATACGTTGAAAACAGCATCGTTTACTGACATATTCTGACATCGGTAAATTGAATACATACGGTAAATTTGGTAATGTTTTATTAAAGTGCAAGGGATTATCCCGATTTTAACATCAAATTTAATCCGCTCAATATTGTCATTTATGTATTCAAATAACGTCATATCGTTGCACGTACATCAACTTTAGTTTTCTGAGCTGCCTTTGCGTTAATGTCTTCTACTGTTACTATTGGCGGTGGAATCTTAGCTATTGCACTCGCAATATCTTCAGCCGTGAGTAATGTTTGATTTGAAGTGGCGTTAAGCTGTGACTGGCTTAACTGAGGTTGTGTAAGATATGATGCTCCAGTCTGTTGTGCGTAAATCCTCTGTACGGGAGTTGTCGCAACCATAGATGTCGGAGCTGAAGCTGAGTATTTCCCCTCTTCGGGAAGACCCGATTTGACTGATAGTATCTTCTTCACTTGCGCAAATCCGGCTACAATAGCTGCTGCCATTGCAATATAATTAGCTGGTGGGGGGTAACTAGCCAAAGCCCTTGTAGCTGCAAGGTAAGTATTTATTGTAGCCTGTGCGACGGCTGCTGCTTTTCCTATTGCTGTCTGCTCCCCGAACAAACTAGCTATTGATCCGGCAAATTCGGAGTAAACTCCTAGCTTAGATTCAAGCTCCATCTGATCTATCTGCCGACGTGCTGCTGCATACTTCTGATATATCAATGTAATATCAGCACCGGAATTTTCTGCTGCAAGTATCTCCTGTTGATACTGAAGATCTAAAGCCTCACGTTGAATGTCAAACTCGTTTTCGTAATTGAGTTCTTTTATCTGACGCCTGTTCTCTGCATCAATAAGTAACCGTTCCTGTTCCCAAGCTGCCTGATCCTCTGCAAGTGCCTGCTTTTCTTTCTGCGACTTTTTGTATTCTTCAACTTCTTTCGTCAACGCTGCCTGACTGTCTTTGATAGCCTTCTGATCTATTTCATAAATGGCTGTATCATACTCGAGCTTTAAGAGAAGTTTTTCGTCATTCGTCAGCTTTTCGTTTGCGATCTCCTGTTCATACTTCCATTTCAGGACTTGCTTCATCTTCTGTGCATCTTTCCCGGCTTCAATCTCCATTATCTTTAACCGGGTGTCAAATTCTTTCTTCTGTGCAGTTTCTCTTTCACTTCTAAGCTCCTCCTCAAATGCTGACATTTTAGAAATATTCCTTCTGTTTTCTGAATAGAACTGCGTATCTTTTTTGATCCACTCAGCATAAAGATTTTCTATCTCAGTAAGCTTATCTTCATTGTTATCCCGGAGTGTTTTAAGTGATTGACTTGCATTCTTTTGTTCTTCGTCTGTCATTTTTATAAATCCAATGACATCTTCCTGCCGTAATCCATTCCTTTCGGCAAGATACTTCGCTTCCATTTCAAACTTATCTTTTGCGAATTGAGCTTCCTTAGTAAGTAGCTGTTCGCTTAATCTCATAGCTTCCTTAGATGCTGCAAGTCGTTTTTCATCAGACAATCTCCGATCCATTGCCTGAAATTGAAGTTTCGCAATTTTATTTTCTAGCTCTGCTGCATCAGAAATAAAATTGTTTTGCGAATCATTAATAGCGTCTAATGCGTGAACATAATCCCAAGCAGCCCCGGTTGCGTTCTTCATCTGCTCTCCAATACCCGTGAAAGTTTCTTTGAATTTTTCTCCGGCTTCCTTAAAATCTCCCTTGAAGATACTTTTAACAGCATCAGCAAAAGCTATTACCCGTGTCCTTACGACATCAAGAACAGCTTTAATCTGCTCCAACCTAGCCTGAAAGTTAGTCCCGTAGGTGTCTGTGCTTTTAAGAGCTTTGAATAATCCAACCAATGCTCCAACGACTGCCGTGATAGCCAAAACTAATGGATTAAGCGCAAGTGCTTTTAAGGCAACTCCAAATCTCTGTATCTGAGAAGTCGCCTGTCCTAAAGCTCCCGGCATCATATTCATTTCTCCAATAGCCGTTTTGATAGAATCAGTATAATTACCCACATTGAGCCTGTTGTCGTGTACTCCTCTGCCAAAATCATCAAGTGACTTCTTCATATTGGCAACAACCTTGCTTTGATTGATATATTCTTTTGATAACGATATTATACCTTTCTCGTTAACCGTGTAAGCATTACCCATAAGCTTCAGCTGTGTCTGAGCCGTCTGCCATTGCCTATAAAGTTCTTCGTATGATCCCTTTTGCGCCTTATTAGCCTGAACAACCTGATCAACTGTTTTCTTTGCGTTCTTGTATTCAGTCTGTGCATTACGCAATGCAGCGTTACTTGCTTCTATCTCTTTTGCTGAAGCTGTGCCGGATTCTTTGAGCTGTTTATTTTCTTCTGTCAGCTCCTCAACTCTAGCTTTTGCGTTGGCAGCATCTTGTGCGTATTCGTCTAGATTGCTCTCAACGTTTACGATATATTTTTTTTCTTCATCAGCCATCGTTATAATTTTATAAGTTCAACCGTTGTAAGCTGTCCGGGAACGTAATTAATAATTTTATTAACATAAAAATATGCCTTGTATTGTGAAAGATACACCGGAATAGAATGCTGTAATCCAGCCACTTCGTAAGCCGGAAGATTCATTTTCGCTTTCCGCAAATTGGTCTGTGTAAGTAATCTTGACAATCCGGCATATTGAGTTACCATAGACGAGAATGAGATATCAAGAGTTGAAGCTTTTTTAGGACTACTTACGGTCGTCTTTGAAGATGCAGGATCTGTTGTTTCCCTTATTCCCCATGTTTTTTCGTATGCTCCATCTTTGCGTATGTGTTCAACATATACAATCCTTGCATCTATTTCTTCTTCTGGCTCCCAAGATTCTTCAGGATTAATTACATTAGCTTCTTTGTACTTGTTAAAAGCTATCCGAGCAATATCAACAGCAAAGGTGGTTGTCATCACCTCTACTTCATCGGCAGACGACACATTTAGTTCTATCATTTCTTTTTCATCCGGGAGCGTTGTGTCTTCCACGAGCAAAACCCCTGTGCCTTGATATTCTGATACGTCATCTGAAGGTCTGTATCTAAGATAATTTCTCTGCCCGTAATCTCCGAACTTAAACTCCATATCATCATCCCTCTCACTAAGATATTTGCTCCAATCCCTTGCCTTCGGTATGTTATTGTAAAGATCGTTATAACTCCAAAACGTAACAACCCGTGTTCGTGGGTTCGTTTCCGGGATCAAGCCAAAGAGCTGACAGATCATCTTTATAAAGTCTTTTTGCGATAATGCGGGAAGATAATATCTAGGCTCGACTACTGAGCCGAAAGCAATAAGCGGATTTTGTATCTCAACTATCCTTAGTGAAAAGAACCAATACCCGGCAGCGGAAGTTAATACTTCAAAATGCTGCCCGGCTGTTGCAGTAACTTCATATTCGTAATTTGTAGCCGTTAATCCGCTACTTGTTACTGTCATATCCCCCTCATAACCTGAATCAAGGTAAACCGATAACGTTGGAGAAGCCCCTGACGGTATTACTGTAACTAGTATCTTATACGTTGCAGCCCACGGAGCATAATAATAGCCCAGCTTCATATTCGCATCCCCGTTGACGAGAATAGTATTAGGGAAGTCGCCATCCCCGAGCTGGTCGTTAAGTGCTGCCATTCGTGTTCCTGTCCACCAAATTGAATACAGGTATTTACTTATAAATTCCTTATTTACCCTTCGTGAAGTGATAGGAAGAAATATCTTATCAAACAGATCGCTTGTAAGTATCTCCCCGGCAGGAGTGAACCCGGCATTTGTGAATATCTCCTCAAATATTGTCTTTGCCTTTACAAAGCACCATACTAACCCACCCCAAAAGGTAATATCCGTTCCGTCGTCATAAATAGGCGTAATCCCGCCATCATCTGACGGCTCTAATAGTGGATATACATAATCTAAATCGGAAGCGTGAGTAGCTACCATTGTAGCCCTGTTCCAAGTGTGATTAGTGGTTGCTAAAGTAAGATCCGATAGCTTTTTGTTTTCAATAGCTTGAAAGAAATTTTTATTCCCGGTAAGGATAGAAACAAAATAATATTGATCGTCAACACGGTCAAGTATTAGCCTCCCTCCGGTAACTATTTCAATATTGTCAGCAATTAATTTACAGGTCTTTTCCTGATACGGGAATGAAGTCTTTATCCCGGTTTCCCCTGACAGTTCAAATAAAGCTCTCATAGCCCGTGTCTTCTCTATCTTGAAACTTGCGCTGTAATCACTTTGCCTGTCTTTCATTTCCGCAATATCGTTGACTTGCTTAGTGATCGCAACTACTTCATCTTCGTCAAGCTGGCAAAGGGTATCATCCAGGTACAACCTTTGATTTTTCTGATACACGCTAGAGGCATTAGGGAGTTCATACCTCATTACTTCAAAGTCCATTTGATATCCGGGTTCCCCTGCCTGTCTGATTATGTGACTGCCTCTAGAAACATATACTTCGTGCCAAGATCCTGATGAATATGATTCCGTTCCCGCCTCAGAAATTGCATCTGCTGTTATATCTGTACTGTCAGCCGTCAAAATAGTGCTATCAGCCGTTACCGGAACTTCAACTGTGTAATCGTATGCCTCTGAGGGGAACCATTGCTCAACCTTTTCGGCAATTAATAGCCCGTTGAAGCCTCCTATATTGCCCGGAGTGATCCCGAAAAC
>Ga0116186_1003073_pt1 | contig 14505 bp, 10 predicted proteins | sample AD_JPNNA4_MetaG_FD_89806 | JGI IMG/M metagenome (GOLD analysis project Ga0116186, IMG submission 89806) | Active sludge microbial communities of municipal wastewater-treating anaerobic digesters from Japan - AD_JPNNA4_MetaG | ecosystem: Engineered > Bioreactor > Anaerobic > Digestate | place...
CACGGCCGATCTCCTGATCGCCTTCGACCTCCTCGAGGCGGTCCGCTACCTCCACTTTCTCCGGCCCGGGGGTCGCGTGGTCACCAGCACGGGGATCATCACCCCGACCACGGTCTTCTCCCAGCGCCTCCCGATGCCGACGTCCGACGAGTGCCTGGCCCGGCTCGCCCCGTTCCGGCCGCTCGCCATCGATACGGCGGCCCTCGCCCGGGAGGCGGGGTCCGAGCTCGCCCAGAACGTGGTGCTGATCGGGGCCTCGTCCCACCACCTCCCCCTGCGGGAGTCCTCGCTCCTCGCGGCGATCGAGCGGTCCGTCCCACCGAAGACGGTGGAGGTGAACCGGCGGGCCTTCGCGCTGGGCCGGGCCGCCGGTGCCCCCTCCCCCTGAGCGTCCCTCCCCGTGGCCCGTCGGGGCCCCGGTCCGGTCTCCCTCTTGTACGAACGTTTATCCACCGACCGGATCGATGCAGATCAGACCGTGGAGGTATGTCATGAAACGAAGACCGCTCCTGATCCCGGTACTGGCGATCGCCCTCTGCCTCCTTCCCGCCGGGGCGATCGATCCCGGCGCGGATGCCGGCGCGACCTATGCCGGGCAGTGGGGTTCGTTCGGCACCTCTCCCGGACAGTTCTCCGGCCCCCAGGGGATCGCGATCGGTCCCGATGGCACCGTCTATGTACTCGACACGGGCAACCACCGCGTCCAGGTCTTCAACGTTTCGGGGGCGTTCCTCCGGCAGTGGGGCTCGTACGGCCAGGTGGAGGGACAGTTCAACGCGCCCCTCGGGATCGCCGTCGACGCCGCGTCGAACGTCTACGTGGCGGATACGCAGAACCACCGGGTGCAGAAGTTCAGGTCGAACGGGGAGTTCGTCACCAGCTGGGGCAGCATCGGTCTCGGGGAGGGGCGGTTCCAGTGCCCCGCCGGGATCGCGGTGAACGCATCGGGGACGGTCTTCGTGACCGACCGCAACAACCGGCGGGTGCAGGTCTTCTCCCCGTCCGGGTCCTTCCTGACGAAGATGGGCAGCGCGGGCACGGGCGAGGGCCAGTTTGCCGGCCCCGCCGGGATCGCGGTCGACGACCGGCACGGGGCCCTCCTGGTGACCGACCCGTCCTCGAACCGGGTCCTGCGCTTCTCCTTTGACGGGGTGTGCACCGGCTCGTGGGGCACCGCCGGGAAGGGCGACCGGCAGTTCGCCGGCCCCGCCGGGGTGGCGGTGGGAAGCGACGGCACCGTCTTCGTCTGCGACTCCAACAACCACCGGGTCCAGGGCTTCAGACCGGACGGGGGATACCTCCTGCAGTGGGGTTCCGAGGGGACCGGCATCGGGCAGTTCTACCGCCCGGCGGGGGTCGCCGTCGCTCCCGACGGGCGGGTCCTCGTCGTCGACTCCATCGCCGATCGCGTCCAGCGATTCGTCCCCCGTTCCTACCCCGAGGACGCGCTCATCGCCGCCTTCGGGGCGAGCCCCGTGCGTGGCGCGCCACCGCTCACGGTCGTCTTCCGGGACGAGTCGAGCGGGGCCACCTCCTGGTCCTGGTCGTTCGGCGACGGGTCCGGGTCCGGGGAGCAGCATCCGGTTCATACCTACACGAAGAACGGGGAGTACACGGTCTCTCTCGCCGTCACGGGCCGGTCGGGTGAGAAGGCGAACGCCACCAGGGCACGGTTCGTCTCCGTCTCCGCCCTCTCCATCCTGCGGCCCTCCGTCCCGGTCGCGGACTTCACGGCGAACCAGACGGAGGGACCCGCCCCGTTCGCCGTCGGGTTCACGGACGCATCCACCGGTTCACCCGGGTACTGGTGGTGGCAGTTCGGCGACGGCACCGGCAGCGTCGAGCAGAACCCGGTCCATCTCTACCGGCGCCCGGGGATCTACGACGTCACCCTGACCGTCTTCGGTGAGGGGGGTTCGGACGCGATGACGAAGCATGGCCTCGTTTCGGTCCTCTCGGACCCGCGCCGGCCGGTCGCGGACTTCACCCTGAGCCGTACCTCCGGCCCTGCACCGCTCTACGTCCGGTGCACGGACAGATCGTCGAACGCGACCTCCTGGCGCTGGGAGTTCGGGGGGCTCGCCTGGACCTCGATGCAGAGTCCCTCCGTCGTCTTCCGCCGGCCCGGCACCTACACGGTCCGGCTGATCGCCACGAACGCCCACGGGTCCTCGTCTGCGGCCGGCACGGTCACCGTGACCGACCCCGGGGCGGGTGCCGGGGGTGCGGTGCGGGGGCCGCCCGTCCTGGTGGTGGGGTAACACCCCCTCCGTCCCCCTCCCCTGCGACGAACCGACAGGTTCAACCGGGTGTCCGCTACAGTCTCCCTGTACGAACCCACCTGGTGAGTGTCCCGCATGCCCCGCCTCCCCCTCCTGCTCCTCGCGCTCCTCCTCCTGGCAGTCGCGGTCCCCTGCCTGGCTGCAGCCCAGAACGAGCACCACCCGGCAGACGGCGCCGTCGGCGCGGTACCGCCCCCCGCCCTCTTCAAGGAGGGTCCCCGGGCGAAGCTCTCGACCGACCTGGTCCAGCTGATCGACCCGTCGGCCCGCCTGCCCGGCCAGACACGGGAGTCGGTGGCCCGGGGACTCCGCGAGCGGAGGGCGCTCCGGGGGACTTCCGGTGCCCGGGGGGCCGGTGCGGAGGAGGTCCACGTCTACATCTGGGTGACCGCGGGCTCTCTGACGAGCGCCGTCGACCCGCTGGTCCGGCGGGTCGAGAACCGGGACGAGGAGCACGGGGTCGTCGCGGCGTGGGTGGCGACCACGGACCTCTCCGACCTCGCCTCCCGGCCGTTCGTCCGTTCGATCCGGACGGTCGACCCGCCGCACGTCAACGCCGGGTCGGTCCAGACCGAGGGGGACGGTCTCCTCCTGGCGGACCGGCTCCGCTCGACGCTCGGCCATGCCGGCAGGGGGGTCCGGGTCGGGGTCATCTCGGACGGCGTCGACTCCTGGGAGGAAGCGCGCGACAGCGGTGACCTGCCGGCGGACCTCCACATCCTCTCGAACCGCCAGGGCGGGGACGAGGGGACGGCGATGCTGGAGATCGTCCACGACATCGCCCCCGAGGCCGAGCTCTACTTTCACGACATGGCCGACAACCAGCTCGGGTTCAACGAGGGGATCACGGCCCTAGTGAACGCGGGGTGCCGGGTGATCGTCGACGATATCTCCTACCTGGCGGAGCCGGCCTTCGAGGACGGCCTGATCGCCACCCACGTGGACCGGATCGTCCGGGAACGGGGGGTCCTCTACGTATCGTCCGCGGCCAACTTCGCCGATTCCCACTACCAGGGCCGGTTTTGCCCCGAGCCCGGGACCAGCATCCACGACTTCTCGTCCGGGACGACGGCGGAGGAACGGCGGCTCTACCTCTCGCTCCCTGCCGGTTCCGGGGCGTATGCGATCGTGGTCCTCCACTGGGACGACCCCTGGGGGGCCTCGTCCAACGACTACGACCTGGCGATCCACCGGCGGGGCGACCCGACCGGCCTGCTCGCGCTCTCGGACGACGCCCAGTCGGGGGCGGGGAACCCGATCGAGATCGCCGTCGTCTTCGCAGAGCCGGACGAGGACCTGGATGTCGAGGTGAACGTCGCCCTCTACTCGGGCGAGGCCCGGACCCTCGAGGTCTTCGTGGCGCAGGGGGGGCAGGCGAAGCTCCTGCCGGTCAACCTGGTCGAGGCGGACTCGATCTTCGGACACCCGGCGGCGCACGGCGCCGTCGCGGTGGGGGCGGCCGACGTGGCCACGCCCGACGCCCTCGAGCCCTACTCGTCGCGCGGCCCGGTGACGATCCGGTGGCCGGCCCCGGAGGTGCGGAGAAAGCCGGATGTCGCCGGCCCGGACGGGAACCTGATCTCGGGGGCCGGCGGGTGGGGCTTTTACGATGCGGGCCGCCGCCGGTTCTTCGGCACCTCCGCGTCGGCACCGCACGTGGCCGGTCTCGCCGCGCTCGCCTGGAGCGGGCGGCCAACAGCGACCGCCCAGGAGGTGAAGGACGCCCTCTTCGCGACGGCGCAGGACCGGGGACCGGGCGGCTTCGACGACGGATGGGGCCACGGGTGGCCCGACGGAACCGGACTCGCCCGGGCCCTCGGGATCGAGCGGCTCCGCGGCGCGGGCGGGGGTCCGCCGCGGGCGGCCTTCGGGGTGACCACCCAGTCCGGGCCGGCGCCACTCCCGCTCCGGTTCATCGACTACTCTTCCGGGGCGGTCACCTGGTCCTGGGACTTCGGCGACGGGACGGGCACGGTCGAGCACGAGCCGCTCCACACCTACACCCGTCCGGGCCGGTACACGGTCTCCCTCACGGTGACGGGGAGCGACGGGACGACGAGCACGGCGACCCGGCACGACTGCGTGGTGGCGACCGGTCCGGCGGTGACCCCGTCGCCCGCCGTCGTGGCCGACTTCACGGCGAACCGGACCGGGGGGCCCGCCCCGTTCGCGGTCGCCTTCTCGGGCAACTCGACCGGCTCCCCGGTCCACTGGTGGTGGCAGTTCGGCGACGGCGCCTCCGCCACGGGGCAGGACCCGGTGCATACCTACACGGCCCCGGGGTCCTACACCGTGAACCTGACCGTCTGGTCCCTGGCCGGGTCGGCGACCGTCTCGAAACCGGCCCTGATCCGGGTCGGGCCCGACCCCCGGTCGCCGGTCGCACGCTTCAACCTGAGCCGGACCTTGGGCCCCGCACCGCTCTACGTCCGGTGCATGGACGAGTCGTCGAACGCGACCTCCTGGCGGTGGGACTTCGGCGGGTTCGCCTGGACCTCGATGCAGAGCCCGTCCGTCGTCTTCCGCCGGCCCGGCACCTACGAGGTCTCGCTCACCGCGACGAACCCGTGGGGCAGTTCGGTCGCCACCTCGACCGTGACCGTCACCGGCGGGGCAGACGGACGCACGGACGGGCCGCCGGTCGTCGTCTCCTGACCGCCCCGTCCGACGGCATGCCCGGCCGAAGGACCGCCGATCCCCGCCCGGATGGCGGTTTCGTGCGGGCAACAGAGCCGGATTTCCGTCCCGGCGCCGGGGACGGACCCGACCGTTTTCCGACCCCCCGGCGGACCCGGTCTCCCGGTTCCACGCCGTCACCGCCTCCGGGGGACCGTCCGGCAGCCGCTCTTTGCCCGCGCCGCCCCACCCTCCCTGGCGGGAGAGGGGGACCTGGAGGAGATGGAGATGATGGAACCTGGGAGGGCCGGCCTCTTCGCCGGCCTCTTTCATCGCGAGCGGGGGGCTCGTCGTGCAGGTTGATCCGTACGCGGACTGGGCGATCGCCGCGCTCGCCCTCGCCGCCGCGTTCCGGCTCGGTGCCGGGCTCGGCTCGAGGCAGGCCGCCGCCCTCGCCGGGGTGGTCCGGGCCTTCGCCGCGGAGGTCTCCGCCTGGCGGGAGGCCGTGGAGGACGGGGAGATCACGGACGCGGAGGCGCGGGAGATCGCCCGCATGGTCGACCGGTTCTTCTCACGGGTCGCCGACCTGGGCGGGGATCTGCTCCGCCGGGAGGGGCCGTGATCGTCGTCGCCGCCCGCGACGCCGCGCCGGCGGACCGTGCCGGCGCGGACGTCGTCTGCTCGGGGAAAGACGATCTCGCCGTGCTCGCACGGGCGCTCGCCGTGCCGGACCGGGAGGTCGTCCTGACGGCGGGAACCTTCGACGGAAACGCCGGGTTGAACGCGGCCAAGAACCGGTACCTCCGGCCGGCGGAGGGGGTGACGGTACGGGGGGCCGGCCCCGGCCTCACCCGGCTGGTGGCGGGGCAGGAGCCGTGCCGGATCGCGGTGGACGCGCCGGGGGTGACGATCGCGAACCTGGGCGGGTTCGGGTACGTCGGGCTGGAGTGCCGCGCGGACCGGTTCACCGCCGTGGACGTCTACATCACGCACTCGAGTGACGGCCGGACATTCCTGCCGTTCGGACGGAAGGGCGGGTGCACGGCGGCCTTCATGGTCTGGGGGCGGCGGGGCCGGACCCTGCGGAACCTCACGTTCCGGAGGTGCACGGCAAAGATGAGTTACCACCACGGCTTCTCGATGAACCTTGCCGGTGCGAGCGAGGGCGGCGGGTTCGCCGATCTCCTCTTCGACCAGTGCCACGCGATCCGTGCCGGCTCGGGGTTCGAGGGGAGGAACGGGGTGCCGGGCGTCCGGGACTGGTCCTGCGGCTTCGACATCCCGGACGCGGGGGACATCGAGCGGATGACCGTCCGGGACTGCCAGGCGGTCGACTGCTGGCAGGACGGGTTCCACCTGGACGGCTCGTGGAACGGGCACCGGCAGCGGGCCGTGGATGTCCTCTTCGAGCGGTGCCGGGCGGTCGCCTGCGGGCAGCGCTCGGGGACGGTGCCGGCGGAGCTCTACCAGTCCGGGTTCTACGTGCAGTCCGCCCGTCTCGTGGACTGCCACGCGGAGCGGTGCCGGAAGGCCGGCTTCCTCTGCAAGAACCAGGAGCCCGGCGGGCTGACCCTGATAGACTGTTCGGACACGGGCTCGGCATACTCGCTCGTGATCGAGTACGGCGGGGACCGGGCGCGGGTCGAGGGTTTCGTCTCCACCGGGGCGACGCGCCGGGCGCTGCAGATGGTCGGGAACAACGCCGACGTGGGGATCACGATCCGACGCTTCGCCGGCACGGGCCGGCCCGTGCTGCTCGGGTGCACGGAGCGGCTGGAGTACGTGGACGCGCCGGCGCACGCCGCGAAGCTCGAGCGCTACCGGGCGCGGGGGTACGCGATGGCCGGCAACCGGATCGCGGTCGTCACCGACCACCCGGGGGAGGTCGTCGAGATCCACCCGCCGTCGAGGGGGACGGTGGACCCGGGCGGGCTGACGGTGGAGCGGTGCGGGACGGGAGAGCGGGGGTGAGCGGACCGACGCCCCGACCCAGAATACTATAGAATCATTCATATATTCCAGGCCCCCTGTTCCCCGTATCCTGCGGAGGTGGCGGATGCCGGGGTACGATCGTGAGGTTCCATTCTCGTATCTGCTGATGGCGGTACTCTTCGTGATCATCGCCGTGCTCGTCATCGGCGGTATCTGGTCCAGCTACGAGAACTCGAGGAGCACGCTCGTATCGAATGCGGAGCGGCTCCAGGGGTTCACGGAGTCGCAGATCAACACCTCGTTCCGGATGATCGACACCAGCCTGAAACTCTACGACCGCACGTTCAACAGGCAGATGGAGGACGCCTTCGGGACCGTGATGGCCGAATACCAGCGTGCCGGGGGCGACCCGGCACGGATGGACCTGGATGCCCTGAAGCAGCGGACCGGTGGGATGGACGTCTTCGTGATCAACGACAGCTGCGTTGTCCAGTACACGTCCAAGCCGAAGGACCTCAACCTGGACTTTCGGGTGATCTACCCCGACATCGTCGGGTATTTCAACACGATCCGCAATTCCTCGGGGTTCTTCCCCGACCGGGTCGTCAAGGACTGGACGACCGGGAGGATGACGAAGTACGGCTACATGCCGACGCCCGACCACCGCTTCGTGATGGAACTCGGGCTTGAGTCCGAGCTGTTCGAGGTCGAGCGCAGGCAACTCGACTACTACGATGTCGTCGACGAGCTCCGGGCGTTCAACCCGTACCTCGACGAGGTGCTGCTCTTCCAGAAACAGAAGCGGCTGATCCACAACGCCTCGTACGTTCCGACCCCGGAGGAGGACGCCATGCTCGACCTCCTGCTCTGGACGAACCGGTCCCGGCAGGTGGCGACCGACCCCGCCGCGGGCAGGACGGTCGTGTGGTTACCGGTCGACATGCGCGACCAGGACTACTCCTCGGACATGAGCATCTTCGCGAAGCTCACGTACAACGATACCCGCCTCGCCGGCGAGGTGGAGCGGCTCGGGCTGGTTCACGGGTTCGCCGCCCTGCTCGTCCTGTTCTCCGGCGGGCTCCTCGCGGTCATGGTCTCGCGCCGGCTCTCGCGCCCGATCGAGCAGATCGCCGCCGACATCGACGCCGTCGCCGGCGGCGACCTCGACCACCCGATCCGGCCCGCCGGCGGTGCCGAGCTCTCCCGCCTCGCGGTCAGGACCGGGATGATGGTCGACCAGCTGAAGGAACAGATCCGGAGGCGCGAGGCCTCCGAGCAGCGGTTCGCCGACACGGTCCGCCTGCTCCCCCAGGCCGTCTTCGAGACCGACCGTTCGGGCACCGTGACCTTTGCGAACCCCGCGGCGCTGGATTCCGTCGGGGTCGGCAGCGAGGAACTCGAACGTGGTCTCTCCATCTTCTCCATGATCTCGCCCGAAGAGCGCGCTCGCGCGGAGCGGCTGTTCGACGCGGTCTTAAAGGGAGAGGTGCACCACGGTTCGGAGTACACGGGCCTCCGGCGGGACGGTTCCACCTTCGCCATGCTCGTCCAGATCGCGCCGCGGACCGAAGACGGCACCATCGTCGGGACGCGCGGGAGCTTCACCGATATCAGCGAGCGGAAGCGGATCGAGGAGGAGGTCCGCCTCCTGAACGCCGGGCTGGAGGACCGGGTGGCGCAGCGGACCGCCGACCTGGAGGCGTTCACGTACTCGGTCTCCCACGACCTCCGGTCCCCGCTCCGGGCGATCGACGGCTACTCGTCGCTCCTGGAGATGGCGGCCGGTCCCCTGTTGGATGAGACGGGCCGGCGGTACCTGGACGGGATCCACCGGACGATCCGGCAGATGAGCGCACTCATCGACGGCCTGCTCACCCTCTCCCGGCTGGACCGGCAGGCACTCGTCCGGGAAGAGATCGACGCGGCGTCGCTGGTGCAGGAGGTCGTCTCGGCGGAGCTCGAACAGGACCCCGAACGGCGGACCAGGTTCACGATCGGGGCCCTGCCGGGGTGCTCTGCCGACCGCGCGATGCTCAGGCAGGTCTTTGTCAACCTGGTCGGCAACGCCTTGAAGTTCTCCCGGTACCGGGAGGACCCCCGGGTCGAGATCGGCACGCTTCCCGGCGGCGGGGAGACGGTCTATTATGTCCGGGACAACGGCGTCGGGTTTGAGGCGACGGATGCGGAGTCGGTCTTCGTCCCGTTCCGGCGTCTGCACCGGGCGGACCTGTTCGAGGGGTCCGGGATCGGCCTCGCCACGGTGGCCCGGATCATCCGGCGGCACGGTGGCAGGATCTGGGCGACGTCCCGCCCGGACGAGGGTGCGACCTTCTTCTTCACCCTGCCCCCCGCCCCGGCGGCGTGAACCCGGATCTCTTCCCGGTGCCGGGGTCAGAGCGGGGAACCGCAGGCCCGGCAGGTCGAACTCCCGGGGGGCATCGGGGCCTTGCAGTGGGGGCAGATCACCGGAAGGTCGTCAGGCGGACCGCCCGTCACCCCCGGCGATCGCGGCCAGATGACCGGCGGACCCTGCGGTGGGACGGGGACCTCCGGTCCCGTCGCCTCCGCCAGGCGGGTGCCACAGTGCGTGCAGAAGTTCGCCCCGGGCGTTCCCTCCCTCCCGCAGGCAGGGCAGTACCTGCGAACCGCCGGTGACGGCGGGGGCGCAGTCCGACCCGCCGGTTCGCCGGGCGCATACGGGCCCGGCCCGGGGGGCGGAACCAGACCGGCCACCGTGCCCAGGAGTCGCCCCTCCGGCGGGTATCCCAGGAGCGCGACGAGCGGATCGGGACCGGACGGACCCCCCTGCCCGGCCCTGCCCACGAGCGCGGCCCACCGGTTCCTGTTCTCGGCGATCTTCTGCATGGCGACGTTCCGGTGCTGCTGGAGGGTCGCCTGCGCCCGCGCCGGGTCCCTCTCCCCCTGGACGAGTGCGGGGTCCGGGAAAAAGAGGCGCCCGAGAGACTCGAAGTACTCCCGGTTGGGCCGGTAACTGCCCTGGATCCCGAAGAGCATGCCCAGGCGGGAGTCCAGCTCGCCGGCCGGGGCCCGGTATGAGCACGTCCCGCTCAGCACGGAGTAGGTATACGGGAACGGCATCCCGGGGGAGGGCGGGACCCGGTTCACCGTGAGCTGGCCCCAGAACTCCTCCTCCATCGGCGTTCCCCGGAGCTGGTAGCGGACCCGGACCCTCCCCGTCACCGGCACCGGGGGGAGCGAGAACCCGGCGGCCTCCTGGACGTCCGGAGGGACGGCCGGGATCCGGGGGTCCGGCACCCCCGGCACGGTCAGGAACTCGAGCGGCCCGACGGCCTGCCGGTAGCGCCGGACGACCCACTCCCGCAGGGCCTCCTCCGGCGTGGGAGGGGGTGCGACACGGACGAACTCCGTCGCGGGCATGGACCGGCGCACCCCCTCGTCGTCGTTCCATGCCGACGCGTGGTCGGGAAAGAACTGGACCGCAACCCTGCCGTCCGGGCTCGCGACGGCGAAGTTCGCCTGGACGGGAAAGGACGGGTCGCCGGACCACTCCATCCCGCCGTAGAAGACCCAGCCCTCCGGGACCGTGAGCTGGAAGACCTCGGTTCCCGGTCCTGCCGCGTCGACGCACCGGATGACGGATGACCCCTGCATGGGGATGCCATCAGGCGGACCACAGATAAAGGTGACGATCCGCAGGGACCCGGGCCCGGGGCCGGTTCCGCATGAGAAGGTTTAGGTGATGGACCATCCCACGCTCGGATACGGGGGGTGCCCTCCCCCGGGTGGTCGCATGCCGGAGAAGGACCTCGGTCTGCTCGATCGGATCGGCAAGGAGCTGCACCTCCAGGTGGGGACGTACCTGCTCTCCTGCAACGATCCCATCGGCGCCCTCCGGGAGTTCGACGCCGCGCTCGGCATCGATCCCGCGGATGGCGCGGTCGTACTGCAGAAGGCCCGGGCCCTCTCTGCGATCGGGCGGTGGGACCAGGCGATCGAGGTCCTGCGTACCGCGATCGCGTCCGCTCCCGGGAACCGGGAGCTGCACCAGGCCCTCGGGGCCGTCCTGGAGGCCTGCGGGCGGTATGACGAGGCGAGGGAGGCGTACGCCGGGACGGCCCCGCCGGGGCGGGCGGAGACGGTGGGTCCCACGCAGGTCACCTCCTGCTTCGAGGACGTCGGCCCCATAGACCCCCTCCCCGGTGCCCTGACCGGCGAGCGGGTGATCGTCCGCGAGGTCGTCCGGATCCCGTGCCAGTACTGCGGAAGCCTGGTCGACATCACCCGGACCACCTGTCAGAGCTGCGGCGCCCCGCTGCGGTAGGGAACGAAGGGTTCTTCGGGTCAGGCGGAATACGAGGAAGAAGAGGCTCAGGATGATGGCGAAATGCCCGAGATGCGGTGCTCCGCTCGCGGAGGGGAGCGCGGACTGTCCGGCCTGCGGGGGGCGTGACGCGGTCGCCGTCCGGGACGATACCGGGCCACGCGTCGATCTCCGCGAACGGGTCCTGGACGACCGGGGGCTGATCAAGCGGATCCAGGCGAGCATACCGGGCTGGCGCGAATACCGTGATGCCGAGGACCTCCGGATCGCCGATGCCCTCCTCCGGTCGGAGCTCGCCGACCGCTTCGCCCGGTTCGTCCTGCCCGCCCTCGAGGAGGCCCGCGCGTCGGCGGCCGAACGGCTCGACCTTGCCGGCGTCCGGGAGGTCGGGGTCCTCCTCGGGGAGGCGCGGGGTGTCATGGGGAGCATCCGCCACGCGGAGCAGGGGTACAGCGGCATCTGTGCCGCCTACACGATCGATGGACCGGCCCTCCGCCGCCTCTACGACTACGACTCCTCCCTGATCGGTGCGGTGGAGGGCGTGGAGCGGACCGCCGACCTCGCCCGGACCGCCGCCCGGACGGACGACGGACCGGGGCTCGCCGGGGCCTGCCGGCGGGTCGCGGAGGGCCTGGGAGAGGTCCGGCGTCTCGTCGTGGAGAGGAGGGAGGCGATGGCGGGGATCGGGGTGTTCCGATGACCCCCGGCCTGTTCGATCCCCCCGGCGGCCCCTCCCCGGGCGGGGACCTGGAAGGGGGGGACGCCCGCCAGACCTTCTACTGGCAGGACCGTGACAAGGGAGAGAACGTGATCTTCCGGCTCCCCCGGAACATCCGCCTGAACGACAACATCCTGGTCCGGGAGGACGAGATGGCGCTCTTCCTCCGCGACGGGAAGGTCCTGCACCTCTTCGACCGGGCGGACCGCTACGCCCTCACCACGGAGACCGTCCCGCTCCTCGGCACCCTGGCGAAGACGGTGACGGGGATCGTCCAGATCGGTGAGGTCTACTGGGTCCAGCGCCGGGAGTTCCGGGCGAACTTCGGCACCGCCGAGCCCCTCGTCTTCCGCGACCGGGACTTCGGCCTGGTCAGGCTCCGGGCCTTCGGCCAGTTCGCCTACCGGGTCACGGACCCGGTCCTGTTGATCACGCAGTTCGTCGGGACCCGCGGGATCACCCGTTCGGAGGAGATCGTCCGGTGGCTGCGCGACCAGCTCGTCCTGGTGATCAACGACACCCTGGGCGAGCTGAAGGACCAGAAGGGGCTGGGGGTCCTCGAGATGCCCGCGCACCTCCAGGAGATCGAGCAGCTGGTGCTCGCCCGGCTGAACCGCGACGTCGCCCCCTACGGTCTCGCGGTCACCCGGATCGCCGGCCTGAACATCAACCTGCCGGAGGAGGTGCAGGAGGCGGTCGACAAGCGGGGGGCGATGGCGACCCTCGGCGTGAACTACCTCCAGTACGCGACCGGGAAGGCGATCGAGGGCGCCGGCGCGGGGGCGGCCCTCGGCGGGAACGGCGCCTCCCTCGCGGGTCTCGGGGCGGGGGCGGGGGCCGGGTTCGCGATCGGCCAGGCGATGGCGGCGGGGATGCGGCAGGGCGCCGATGCCGGGGGCGGCCCGGTCCCGCCCGCGGCCGACCGGCGGTGCGGGCGCTGCCGCGCTGCCCTGCCGGAGGCGGCGCGGTTCTGTCCCTCCTGCGGGACCCCGGTGGGTGCGTCCTGCCCGTCGTGCGGGGAGGGGATCGACCCCGGATCGGTCTTCTGCCCGTTCTGCGGCACGCGCATCGGCGCCGATCACCGCGGCGGGACGTGAGCTGGAAGACCCCCGGATACCCCCCGCATCCTGCCCGCCGGCGGGATCATCACCTTTATGGGCGATCCCCTCACCCTCTCTTCGAGGGTATACCCGATGGGAGGATATCGCCAGATCAAGTGCATCGACCGGGCCGGTTTCAACATCGAGGCCTTCCGCATGGTGATCCCGGACGACTGGACCTGCTACGGCGGGATCACCTGGGTGAACGACATCCACATGCCCGTCTACTCGAACTTCGCCGTCGTCAGCCCCGATGGCCTGCGGGCGGTGGAGGGGTTCCCGGTTCACAAGTACATGTGGAACACGGACCCGTTCGCCCGCATGCACCTGAAGACCTGGGAGACGCCGAGCACGAAGGTCCACGAACCGGTGGAGGCGGACCAGGCGATCGTGGACACGATCCTCCCCGCCTACCGGGGACGGGTGCAGGGGGTCCGGATCACCGGGAGGGGCCCGCTGCCGCCGACGGAACCGATGCTGTACGACCCGGCGAACCCGCCGCGGACCCCGGTGCGCTTCGGAAAGGTGCGGATCACCTACACGGTCGGGGAGGCGGTGATCGAGGAGGAGATCTACGGAGGCCTGGAGGTGATCCAGGTGCCGGGGACCGGGATGGTGATCTGCACCCTGAGCGCCTTCGGCGTCAGGGCGCGGGAGGGGGAGCTCGACGCGAACATGAACCTCTTCCGGATGATGAAGTCCTCGATACGGCTGAACCCCGCCTGGCTCCAGCAGGTGGAGCAGACGATGACGGGGCTCTACCAGCAGCAGACCCAGAGGATCCAGCAGATCGGGGCCTTCAGCCGGCGGTGGAGCCAGATGGCGGACCAGGTGATGGAGGCGCGGACGCGCAGCTGGCAGGAGTCCTCCCGGGCGTTCGATGCGCTCCAGGAGTCGTACCGTGCGGCGTCCGCGGCCCAGGACCGTGCGGCGGACGAGTTCAGCCAGGCGATCCGCGGCGTGGAGACCTACTACGACCCCTACCAGGAGCGGACGGTCGAGCTCGAGGGCGGGCACGTGGCCGCCTGGACGAACGCGCTCGGCGAGCGGATCCTCACGGACAGCTACGGCTATAACCCGAACGAGCACCTGACGGGGAACTGGACGCGGATGGACCCGGTCTAGGGGCCTTCCTGGCGGGTGCGGGCCAGATCACCTCGTTCACACCCACGCCCCGTCCCGTCGCCCTGCGGTGCGTCCGTGCCGGGCGGTCACCGGGCGGGCTCTCCGCCCGGTGGGGATGCCGGTGTCCGCTGCGGGCCCGTGGGGGTTGGAGGGGAACCATCCCGCCCGCACCCGGTACCGCCTGCACTGCGGCGCCACCGGCACGGGGCCGGGCTCCGGTTCCCGGACGGGTCCCTGCGGAGAAAAAGAGGACCCCCCCCCCCGGTTCCCGTGAGCGGGGGGGGATTCGACAGGCGGGATCGCGGTGCTACCCGACGACGCTGATCGCCCGTCCGGCGGCACCCGCCGCCCCGGTGACGGTGACGTTCGTTGCGATCGAGGACCAGCCGTACGGGTTGCGGACGGTGAGGGTGACCGGGTACACGCCGG
>Ga0116186_1003074_pt1 | contig 14504 bp, 13 predicted proteins | sample AD_JPNNA4_MetaG_FD_89806 | JGI IMG/M metagenome (GOLD analysis project Ga0116186, IMG submission 89806) | Active sludge microbial communities of municipal wastewater-treating anaerobic digesters from Japan - AD_JPNNA4_MetaG | ecosystem: Engineered > Bioreactor > Anaerobic > Digestate | place...
ATTCTGGTAGTCCCACGGGGACTTGAACCCCGGTTTCCGGCGTGAGAGAGCGTCCCAGAGCGTATTTCACCTGATTTTACATACGTTTAGAGCCGTTTAACGCCGTATTTCGGAACCAAAAGCCGTCTAAAAAGCCGTCTGAGACTAACGTAGAAATACATACTTCTAACCCATAAACCAACGCCAGAAAATACGATCATTATTTATTTTATTTCATTAACGATTATGAGCATATGCCCATAATCGCACTGGATATATTACTGTTAAACACGAGTTCAAGACTCGACGTTCTGCGCGTGAAGCGCCAGGCGGCGTGGGGTGTGGCGAATGGCACCTTGCGCAAGGCGGCCAGGCTCAATGTGGACGCGAAACCTTGAGTTGTATGTGTGACACGACAATTTACCGAATATTGAGTGAAAGGAGCAACGCTGTAACAGATAATGTCTCGTTCAATTCTGAAGTACTTTCTAAATTTTACAATGATAGACAAACCTATGAGATTTTCAAGCGATAATCGTTGATATAATAATTACAGCGCTAAAACTATTTTTATAGCAATTGGACATATTCTCGATCAATAACCAACCTGGCTTTTGCCGGTAGTAAAGAACGAAAGCCAAGTGCAAAAGTTTATTTAAGTTTGATTTTTATGTTATTTTCTCTTTTTTTTTAATTACTGATAGTGTAAATTTGCAACGAATGATCAAAAAAACAAATTTATAATTAATCGTTAGTCAGGGAGAAGAGATGCCTATACCTATAATTATCGCTGCGATAAGTGTGCTCATTAGCGTCGCGGCCACGATCGCCACCGCGGCGTGGGATGATATTGTCATCGCGTTAAAGGGAAAGCGGCTCGCGGTGCTCGGTGCCCGCGGCGTCGGCAAGACCCATCTCGTTAAGTTTTTGACAACCGGATCGATCCCCGCCGAGTACAAGCAGACCGTCGCTCCCGAAAAGGCGTCCGCCCGCCGGTTCTACCTCAAGGATTTGGACCTCAAGTTGAAGGAAACGCTCGACGTGTCCGGCGACAAGGCCGCCTACGCCGAGTGGAAGGAACTGCACGACGAGGCCGACGTCGTGTTCTACCTACTGCGTGCCGATCGACTCATCGCGGGCGATTGCGACGTCGAAAGTCGCGTCCGGAATGATCTCCGGCACATCAGTGGGTGGCTCGAAGCGCGTAGCTCGCGTCCGCGCTTCTTCATCATCGGCACGCATTGCGACTTAGATGCTGAGTTCCTGAGCACGTCCTCTGACAAAATCGGCGACTATGTCGACAAGTTCCGCCGGCTTCCGATCGTTTCGGAACTGGTTGCTCGAGCTGGCGGCGCGCAGCAAACAAAGGTGATCTTGGGAAGCATGAAGACGGTCCAAGATACCGAGGCGCTCGTCTACCAAGTCTTCACGCAGGTGGTCTCGTGATGGAGAAATTCATCCTCTGGGCGCAGGCCCTCGACAACTCATCGCCGGACCACTTCGATGTGCGAGGTAAGATGCTTTCGGCTGACGACTCCGTCCGACGGCAAGAGGCGGTCTCGTCGGTCTCAAGCGTCATCAAGAACGGCACACGTGTCTACGACGTCAGCGGGGTCCTACTCACGGCTGACGACCGCCACTTCGTCCTGGAGATTCCATCGGCACAGCGCGATCTTTCCGGAAGGACTGCACCTATCGTCTGCTACGGCGAATATGACGTGGTTGAGAGTGACGCGTTGGGTGCTTCTGTGGCCGTTGCACTCGACGTTTTCGCTAAGCGAATCGGTCGCACCCTGCAGCCCGAGCACTTCAAACTCATGCGCATCTCCTTCGAGACCCTAAAAAAAAAATCCTCGATGACGAAGCTCGTGCGCACGGTCGGAATCGGGGCATTGGCCCTCGCGTTTTTGGCCATCGTTTACTGGCTGGCGCAAAGGGGCTGGTAGGAACAGACAAAACTCTCGTTAACGGTGTAACTGTCCCATTCGGCGCGAGGGACGGTTCACTCCTTCTTGATGATCGCGCTGCAGGAGACTTTCAAACCATGGTGACAGGTTCTTTTCCGAACGATCCGAGCAGACGCAAGGCGGTGCTCGTCCTCCAAGAGTACGACATTGAGAAGTGCACATACGAACGCGGAGCGGCCCAAGCGTTGTACGACGAAGAAGCATATATCCTGCCGTTCCCGCTACAGACGCAGAGAGAGATACCGGTCGCGTTGAAAAACATCGTCGACGCCGGACTCGCGCGGCCCGGCAATATGCTGGTGCAGAGCCCGTATGACGTCGACTCCTACGAAGAGGCAGCTCTTGCTCCACAGCGCTTCGCATTGGCGAAACATATGTACTTCTCAACGCTATGCATGCACCTCGGCGCGAAAGAGGTCGTGGTCGAGCAGATCGACCTGCGTACACGCTCGGGCAAGAGCACACTGGATGTGAAGGGCGAGCGATTCGGCGCCAGCGCGCAGGTGAGCGTCGAGACCGAGGAGCTCGAGAAATTTCGCGCGCAGATGCTCCTACGTGATAAGTTCGAAGGACGACAGGCCAACATCGCGGAGGCCGAGCTGCTCCTGCGTCGAACAGGCCTCTTGGCCGACCCGAACATGCGTACGCTCGTCGAAATGCGACGGGGACGGAGCGAATCAGCTCAAGACTCGCAAGCTTATGATTTCCCTGTCGAGCGAGGCTAAGAGCAATCTCAACGTCGTCGGGCGCTTGAAGATACCTGCGTTCGTGAAGCTCTCGGCCGATTACGATCGAGTCGTAAAGGAACAACAGGACTACACGCTAACCGTCGTGGTGAGATTTTGACGCGTTGGCTAACAACCGGTTACAGCGGACAATCCACTGCGCAGCCCGCCGCTTAACCGGAGTATCACACACGATCATTCCAGGAAGTAACCTCCGGCTTCTCCCCATGCTCGAACCTTGCCTGACGCGCCAGGCGCAGCGCTTTGTCGATCGGCCCCAGCGTATATCCGTGATCCCGAGCATCCGTGAAATGCTTCAGCACATCACCGTAAAGACAGTCCGAGTAGATCTCCCGGTCAGCAGAGGCAATATTGACTTTTAAAGTCACCTGCCCGCGGGAACAACACCAGATGGCATCCTTGTCTTCGTATTCACCGGCGCTGCTGTACGACATATCCCATCCGAAGAACCAGATGCGGTGATCCGCAGGCTGCCCCGCAGATAAAGCCACGGGCCAAGGCTGGGAATTTCTGAACCGACTCATCAAATCAAGCTCCGGACATGAATAAAGCTTCTCGTGCTGCCGCAGGAACAGACCGCTGTCTTCCGTCAGTTCGTGTTCCACCAGGGTCAACTCCCCTTTCACCTCGAACCACATCTTCAGTGTGGGCAGCCAAAAATCCGGCAGATATTTGGTTTCGTCAGCCAGCACGAATCCCTCCTTCTCGTACTCGAAGGGCACACCCAGGGCGTCAAAGAAGACAGCCCAGCGCGCCTCCAGCCGGCTGCGGAACCGGTACCCCCTGTAAACTGTTTCGATAGCTCTTACTTGCATAGATCATTGCTCCTTTAAGGTGATTTTTGAAACTCATGAAAGAACAGAACAAAATCAATTCCGGCGGCAGAGGAACGCCTATGACGCACTGTAATACCAACCTAACTCTCAATCATTAAATATTACTTCATCATCATCCGTGCCAATGTGGCAAAAGTGATGTGGAGCATCGCGGCTGCCGCCGGAGCACGCCGCGCGGAGCGCTCCGAGAGCGTAAGACTCGAGAAAGAATATAATGCGCTGCTTGGAGACATAAAATATTTTATGTCTAGCTCGGCGAGGGTATGCGAAGCACGCGTCATATCAAGGCGCCTTATATGATGCGCCGAGCCGAGCGACACGCGAAGCATATTGGATAGATCAGCATTTGGGATGGCCGACGTCGAAGATGTTGGTCATTCCAAGCGCTGACACCTTCCAGGAAAAAAGAAATGGCGCGGAGCGATGGCGCGCTGCTTGCTGTTCCTTGCAAGCGGCGTGACAGAGCATAGCCACCTTATCCCCCACCCCCCAGGCAGCACGACAAAATAAAATCAGCATCACCCGACGGAGCGCGTGACGGCATGGAGCGAAGCGGGACCGCACGGAGCTTGTCGGAGTGCTCCCGCGAAGCGCAATGCCGTTAGGCGCGGGGCAGCAGGGACGCCGCATCGCAGAAGCACTGACTTGAGGCACGATGCGTAGCACGGAGCGAAGCGGAGGGACTGCGCATGGTGCCGGGCTCTCGGTACGGGGCAGCGAAGGCGCGATGCTTGCGGGGCGAGGCGCAGTGTGCCGAGCCACAATAGCAAGAGATGTGCCTGAGCGGGGCAGAAAGAGTGGCGTGACGCAGAAGCAACGAACGAAGGGGCTGGCACCTGGCAGCGAGCTCGCCGAGCCGCCGCAGGCGTGCGAGGCGGGCGAGCGTAACAAGACGGGTACCCGGGGCGGCACTAAATATCTGCATTATTTTGATAGGGGGTACTTGCCTTGTTTACAAAACGCAGCAATTTTCTCGAAAATTTTGAAATTTTGAAAAATGGGCAGTATGAAGATAGGAAGCATCGCGCTAAGCGCAGTGTTTGGTTTACCTACGATGTTGCATTATTTTTGTCGCCTTGAAATTTAAGGATTACCAGTCGAAGATACAACGACCAAGCTCACTGGCGGGATTGAGCGAAGCGGAATCCTCTTCCAGTGGACCGCTTTTGTTGGCAGACGTTACTCATAAATATGCTGCTTGGCTCCACTATTCACACCGCGCCCGTGGCTTCCTCGACAGCAACAAAAGACGCGTTGTTGTATCTAGTCAAACAGGTGTATCTGATTTTGGCCCGTGTTTTAACCTCGATTCGAACCCCACACATAATCCTCAAAGCTCCTTATATTGAATAATTTGCAGAGCTTTCTTCGCTCACCATGAGGCACCAATGCGGCCATCTTGGGCAACCTTAGATGAGATTTGAAGACCTTCTGCCTGTGCCTATTGTTGGACGTACATCGCCAGTGCGGATAGTCACCCCAGTATCCGTATTCAACAGAAGAGTTGCAGTTGGCACATGTAAGCACTCCGTCGAATGGGTATGGTTGATCAACTCCACGTGTAAAGCAATCGTCGTTGACGCATCGCCAATAATAAGGCTGGTCTGCACCTTCTGCGGCAATCATTTCATCACCACATATGGGGCACATACCTTCAGGTGCCCCATATGCAGATATGAGTTCATGTAGACGCAGAATCTGGAAATAGTCCTTCAGGACTGCCTTGCTCTTCCGTCTTTCCATTACCTCTTGTGTATTGGAAAAACTCAGCGGATTCAGGGAACCAGACCAAGTAACATCTTCATCGATGAACACAAGTTTTTCGTGCATACGGAGTTTATGAATGACAGCTATTCCAACCTTTGCAAGCTGACCCTCAATCTTCCTGATGGTTGACAGCTCAGACTTTGACCTTTCGGACAAAGCCTTAGTTACAACGTAGACCTCAACGCCCTTTCCGATGGCAGCTTGAATTTGGGGCAGGAGGAAAGAGACCCTGTCTGTCGTAGCAAATGGCGAGTAAATGATTATCCTCCTGTTCGCGGATTCGATGTCGCTGGAAAGAATGCGATAGAAATCAGCTTGAGTGACCACAATCCTTCCCGAATCGGGGTCGATTTTCCCACCCGTTGCCAACATTTGCGCCTTGGCTGCACGTGCCGCCAATCCCTCTGGGACAATTGCTCTTGCATCGACGCGAGGAAAACGCTTGAGCAGGAAAGGAATCAGCGTCTTACCAAGAAAAGCATTCCGGCCTTGTTTCTGGCAATAGTCGAAGTCAGCAAGAATGAATAGGCGAAATTTTGCCCGAGTCAAAGCAACATTCAAGAGACATTTTAGGTCTTCATCTAGGGATGGCATAAAAAAGTTGACCCGAAAGTGCGGCTCGTCCACGACCGTGTCAAAAATCACCACATCGGCCTCTGAACCCTGAAAGCTATGCGCTGTGCCCGCAATGACTTCATCCTGCAAGTTTGCGAAGTCTTTCAGGAGAACGGTCACAAGTTTGGCGTGTGCCCTGTAAGGCGCTGCGATGAGAACACGCTTCGGTGCACCCTCCATTCTTGCTTGCCTATCGGGTGACAACAGTTGCTCGGCAAGGTCGACAGCCACTGTCGCTGACAAGAAATTCAAGCGGCTCGAATTCCCGTTCTTTACAACACTGGTTACCCAAGCATTGAGAGGGCCAGTATCAACAAGGACTATCGGGTTGTCGTATCTCCAACCCTTCACATACCAATCCGCGAAGCTCTCATAATCTCTATATTGCTCTGGTGCCGTGAATGCGTTGACTAGTTGATTGTCATAAAAGATGTTTGCAACTGTCGCAATTTCGGGAAGCATACGCCTCTGCTCAAGGAGTGGCGCAAAATAAGGTGGAGTTTCCTTTTTGACCCACTTCGCCTTCATACCCGATACTTCGAATACATCCCTTCCCAGCCATTTCTTTGTCAGGTCATTATTTGAGAGCACAATTGGAGGCAACTGCTTGAAATCGCCGACAATGACAAGATTGTTTTCGGCAAGAAGTGCCGCGGCCCAAAGAGCTGGTATGGGCGCCATGGACGCTTCATCGAGGATTACAGTGTCGAATTTGCGTGCCTGTATGTCGTCGCTGAGATAGGCCTTGGTAAGAGTAGCCCCAAGAACGGCAGCTCCGTTGATGACTTCTTTCTCAACTTCTGCGAGCTTCGCGTCTATTTCGGCAATTTTGCGGTCGATGGTACGAATCTCCGCTCGAAGCTCATCGATTTTACTCTTTAGAGCTTCCAGGTCAGTTAACGCATATTCTTCAGCGATGTGAGAATGCCACTCTCGAATCTCAGCGAAGCATTCTTCCGTTGATGCGGGAGGCTCCTCGAAATCTACCCATTGCTGCAGGGTAGCTACCAAATGCGACAACAGAAAGTCTGCTTTGTTCTGCATTTCTGCAGCCGACTGACCAGCCTGCCGTATCGTATCATCGAGTTCTTTCAGCTTCTGAAGTTTCGCACAGACATTCAGATAGACAGCCTTGATATCACCATCGATCTTTGCCGCTATCTCAGTGAATTCTCCATCGAGTTTCTGGATATCTCCCTGTAATTTGGACAAGAGAGAATCGAGTTCGATTGTTTTCGCAGAAACCTGCTCCAATTTCCTTTCTAATTGCATTTTGACTTCGAGTTCTTGCGGATATGTACCTATATTCGAATACCGAGCCAACTCGCTGTCTATTTCAATTATCCTGGCGAGCTTTCTTGTGGCCTCTTCGCACGCCTGCTGTGTTGCCAAGAACAGGACGTCAAGTGCAGCTACTCTGTTCGTGCATAAATTCACAGTTGCTCGTTGGTCTTCTGGTTTAGGCAACCGCTTGAACATCCTGCCCAGCGCTCCAACGCTTAGGGTTTCTTTCAGCAAAGCCTGAGCAAATTCAGATTCCTTCTGAGCGATGGCTAATTTGTCTTTCGTTTCTCTAAGCTTTCCGGAAATCTTCGCAATTGTATCTTTCTGTTCGTTCTGCGAAGAAAAGTTGGCACGCTCTTTTCGAATAGGGCCGATGCGGGTGGCTGTTTCTATGCGGGAATTCTGTTCCACAACTGTTGCGGTCAGGGTCTCCTTTTCAGCCGCAAGAATACTGAATTGCCCCTGAAGAGTTGAAGATTCCTCTTGCTTGGCGTCGAGGAGTTTTCGCAGACGGAGTGCTCTGGCCGCAAGTTCATACATTTGTAGCAAGTGCGAATGCTGCTGTCGCAACGCATCTAACTCCAAAGATGCTTGCCTTTCATTTTCTCTGAAGCGGTTTCGCTCCATGATGGTCCCGCTAATCACGGACATGTCTTGCTTTGCGGTACCGAGCCATTCGATGATTTCAACGGACTTCTGCGCTGTGGCCATTTCGTCAGATAATCCCTGCTTCTGGCTCGATAGGCGTTCTCTTTCCTCAACTAGTTCGCGGGACTGACGTTCAACTTGGGTCTTGAGAAGAACGTCAGGAAAATCCGTGCGAAGCACATCATCTTTCGGTTCACCAACGCGAATCACAGCACCATCGGCAAGCTGGTCTTTCATCGAACTAGCGACATGTTTAATGGCTTGGTCGACCGCTGCATTCGTATGAGAAACGAGCAGTACGGTTCTGGAAGCTATGTTCAGATGTTTCGTGATTGTGCCAATTGTATGAGTCTTTCCCGTGCCTGGTGGCCCCCAAATTACAGTGAGGTCGCGACCCAAAGCGCTTTCAAGCGCATTCAGCTGATTTTGGTTAAGCTTTGGCAGGAAGGTTGGTTTTTTTGGGGCGCCTGATACCGTCACGTTTCCCAGCATCCGTTCAGCGGCTGGATTCTGTTGATTGGCGTTGTTCTCAATGCGCTCTATAAGCTTGCGCATGAGGATTGTGAGATTAGTCTGCAGCCTTGCCGTCGGGATGAAGTTGCCCAAATCTGTTTCGACGCTTATGACAATGCGAAGCCCCTCTATAGCGACGATGGTGGCCATCAAAGGTGCTTTGCCCGGCACGACAAGGTCACCGGGAGCACCATCCGGCATATTGAGAACTGAATCAATTAAGAATGCATACTGATAAGCACTTCCCAGAGATGCAACCTTGTGGCCGTTGGTTAGCGGAACTGTGCTGCTAGAGGAATTGCGCTTTGCTACTTCGATTTCATCTTGTAGCGCAGCACGAAATTCTTCCAACAGGGGAGGAAGGACAGGGGATTCGTCATTGCGCTCGCTACTCATACTTTCTTCTCACTGGCGCTGTTATTCTTATTCTCTTTCGATCGGGTAACATTCGAAGTTGTGGTTGTCTTAATAATGCGCAAATCTTCTCTTCGGCATCTATCGATCATTATTAGTCGATTTCCTGCCAACAATTAATATTGCCCGCCAGGCATTTTCCGCTATTTATACAATAGATCAATTAAAATTGTACCTGAAGCAGAAATAGAGATTATGGGATGAAACTTCAGCCTTGATGCCTTCGAATTCTGGGTCTGCCGTAGCGAAGTAACGGTATTTTAAATCGAGACTCATATTCTTGTTAAGGGCATATCCTACGCCGGCACCAACTTGATAAGCAAACACCGTGTCATCTGAAGAACCACCATAGTATAAATCGTCTACCGTTAGATATGCTATACCAACTCCACCGGTAATGTATGGTGTAAACCGGCTGGGATTTGGAATATTCAAATAACCATTAACCAGGAATGTAAGGGCTGAAGCATAATCGCCAGCATCATAATGTTCGTCTTCTGTATGGTTGACAGCCTCGTCGATGCTGTTTAGTTGGTATCCGATTTCACCCTCAACCCTGAACAAATTAAAGTTTGCTCCAACGGCAAAACCTTCTGAAGAACCCGGGTCGAATTCAACAGTACCATCGATTGAAGAGCCTGATATGTCACTATCCGTCAAGATTGCTACACCCGTCTGAACACTGATATAAGTCCTTGGCGAAGCAATGGTTGCACTAAAGGAAAATTCAGGCAGCATTAAAAAAATGAACAAGCAGACGACAACGGATAAAGACTTTCTCATAATTATCTCCCTTCAAAAATAAAGTTTGTGAAACAAATCGATTTTAAGAAATGCAAGGGATAATTACACCTTTAAGGATGAAATATCAACCCTTCTTAACGAGGATATACATTATTTTTTGGATGAGCTTGATGAGCAAGAATAATTTCCTTTTTTTTGAGGAATATTTGATGTGCCGAGCTCATTGGGCCAGGGCTCACCCGGCGCCGGGTAAATATCCACGTTATTTTGATGGAGGGTACTTGCCCTGCATACAAAACACACCATTTTTTTCAAAATTCGGATTTTGGGATAACTAACTGCGTGGAACCGGTTTCCTGCAACCGAGATAATAATCTGCACCGCTGCAAAAAATGACATTTTTTTCAAAAAAATATTTTATGCCTTGACATTTTGTACGTTGTTTCGAGACCATGAATTTGATGATAAAATATTTATCAATCTTATAAACCGAAAGGAGTTAAACAATGAAAACGGAATCTCAAGCGGCACCCGTTAACGATGATTTTGTGCCTTATGTAAAGGTTACGTTGCAAGGACATGACATTTTTTTTCAAAAATAATTTTTTTAGTTGACATTCAGAATGTTTTTCGAAACCAATAAAACAGATAATAAATTTATCAATATTAAATGATGAAAGGAGCTAAACAATGAAAACGGAATCTCAAGCGGAAACTGGTAAAAATGATTTTGTCCCTGATGTGAAAGTTACCGATCCTAACGCTTATGTTTCATCAACTAAAGTCATCGCTCACATAATTATTCAGTCGCCCAATGGCGAGCAAAAAAGACCATTGGTTCGTACAAAGAATGGAGGTTATATGATGCAGTGACTGTAACATTCATATAGATAAAATTAAAATTTGGGCAAGCCAGCCACGGCATGTTAGTTAGCCTCAGCGAGTAAGCCATGAAAACCTGTAAAACGGTATTCATGGCTTTTTTTATTTAAACAAATTTTTAAAGGAGGGATATAATGAATACTCAAGCTCGACTAGAAAATTATTATAAACATCTACCTAAAACTCCCGCGCCTGGTGGTAACGGATGCCACCCTGCCCTTCTCGGAAACGCAAATCGCGCCGTTTGGGCCGGATTAACACCAGAACGAATTTATTCGGATATTCGCAATGCGATACCACCCGGTAGCAGAAAAGTTCCTGATCGAGAAATTTACGCTGCTATCGACAAGGCCTTTGCTGACAAAAAGCAAACATTCACCCTACCTAATGGCAAAATTTATTATCGATATCCACGAAGAAATAGTAAACCAGCCATCAGTAATGGTCAAAACGCCCTTCGCAATATAATTAATCAAGGCACGATTACTGACGATGCAGATTTGTGTGACCTGTCGCCGGTTCGTCTATCCGATGCCCCGGAACTTGACACGACAATTTTTCTTAATACGCTTTACGAACCCCACGAATGTATCTGGATTGGCGAACGGTACGATCAGGGCATTATGGGGAAAAACATATTACCCGTAAGTGAATGGTTAAATTTAACCACTGCAACTTGCAAAACGGCACCTTTTTTCATTATCAACCCGCTGACGGGGCAACCAGCAGACAAAATATCCGGTGATGGTCAAACTTATCGTGGAGAAAATAATGTCATCTCATTCAAGTATGCGCTCGTCGAATTCGATACATTGACTCATGAAGAACAGATCCGGTTCTGGTCGGCAGTAAAATTGCCGATCCGCAGTCTCGTTGATACAGGCGGTAAGAGCATTCATGCCCTGATCGACGTTCAGAAATTGTTCAAAGTTGAAACCATCGATCATTGGAATACTCAAATAAAAAATGACCTTTATGACCGTTTCCTGTCGCCGCTAGGCGTCGACAAAGCTTGTTCGAACGCAGCGCGGTTAAGTCGCCTGCCTGGTCATTTACGTGCTGAGACACAAAAATTTCAAAGGATACTGTGGCTTTCGCCTGAAGGGAGGCCTGTATGTCAATGATGGATGATTTTGAAAAACAAATTGAAACGGCTGTTGATCCGATAAAAATTCTCACAGAAGACTTTTCACAAGCTGTCGCTGCCGGCGATAATGCCAGTGCAAAGCACATTCTAAATATAATGGCGGACATGCTTCAAAAGGGCAAGACAATAACTCCTGTCAATGCTCGCGAATATCTTATGAACGAACCGCCGGACCCCGATCAAATATTAGTCGAAACGTCTGACACCGGCGACAAGACGGCGATCATCGGCGCCAGCAAAGCGAGAAAGTCGTTTTTCACTCTTCAGTTGGCCTTGTGCCTGGCATCTGGTCAAGATTTTCTTATATGGAAAAACAAGAGACCACGCCGAGTCCTTCTTGTACAGTTTGAACTTAAAGAAAGTCATTATCACAAACGCGTCAAAAACTTGTCGGACGCGCTCGACATCTCTGAAGACATACTTGATGATAATTTAAAAATAATAAATGCCCGCGGATGTGGCATCATCGGAGCGAGTGGAATTGCAGAACTGCAGGTCATTGCCAACGAAGTCGGCGCAGAGGTCATCATATTGGACCCGATATACAAGCTGATGGAGGGAAGCGAAAATTCTCCCGAGTCATTCAAGCCTATCCTTGATGCATTCGATAGACTGGCAGAGGATACCGGTGCGGCAATATTCTACGTTCATCATGATGCAAAAGGTGCCGCTGGCGACAGAGATATCAGGGACAGAGGCGCTGGTTCTAATGTCTTAGGGCGGGATTACGACGCATGCATAACGCTGACTCCGCACAGGACAGAAGAAGAGGTAATTGTCGTCGAAACGCTGCTGCGTAATTATCGTTCACGACCAGATTTTTGCATTGAATGGAGCGATGACCCTTCATTTAAATCATCATGTTTTGTTCTATGCCCAGATATTGAACCCATAAAAATGACGTCAGCAAGTAAAAAGAAAGCCATCAATTCAGTAGTGCCGATTTCAACATATGAATTATCAGCGCTAGATATCGTCAAAAATAAGCCGATGCCAATTACTGTCTTCAGAGATAATTTAAGATCAAGATTAAAAATGACCTGTAACCAAGCAAAAACTTTTACGGATTGGGCTACCGCGCAAGATACCGGAAAGTTAGCCATTTACGTTGAACGGGGCAGAGGAAAGAACATCAAACTCATTGGTCTGCCGGACCAGATAAGCAATTTATCTGCAAATGAGGATGCTTAGAATGAATAGAAAAAATAGAACTAATAGAACCGGTGATATTTTTTCTATCATCTCTTATTTAGAAAAAACACACACGCTTATTATAGCGTGTGTGTGCGTTCTGAAGATAGCGACATGCAGTTTTTTTCCTAAAACCACAAGCAGCAGACAATCTCTTCAAATTTATAGGTACTCAAAAAATGATGCTTGAAAATGAACTCGGCCGCGCAATGCGGACGGCGGACGTGGCTGAATATATGGGACTTGACGAAAAGACCGTCCGGCAATATTATGCCGAGCTAGGTGGAATACGCCTGGGGCGCCAATATTTATTTTTTGAAAAGGAGGTTATAAATGCCATACAAAAGAGGTCAAAAATGGGTAGCCCAGGTGAAAACGAAGAGGGGGAGGAAAGAGAAAATCTTTCTGAACAAGAAGGACGCATTGACATGGGAAAGCAATGCCCGGTCAAATCCAGAGTCGCTATGGCCCGAGAAGACAAACACGGTCTCCTTATTTGATTGGTCGCAGAAATATCTGGATTACGCCCAGGCGCAGTTTTCTCAGGTGACCTACAAGGAGAAAAAGGCTGTCTTTAAACGATTGCTGACGGTGCTGGATCCCGCGCTCCCGGTTTCTGAATTAACGCCTGGTGACATTCAAGCGTATATGACGAAGCAAAAACTGGAGCGGTCCGGCTATTCGGCAAACAAAGATCGGAAGAATCTGGTGGCGGCTTGGAACTGGGCGACAGAGTACATGAACCCCAAGCTGCCGAAGCCAAATCCTTGTCAGGTCAAAAAAATGCCGGAGGTGCGAAGCCCTCGGTATGTGCCTCCGGTGGAAGATTTCTGGACGGTATACGACCTGACGAGTGGCCAGGACAGTGTCATGCTTCTGGCCTTTCTGCATCTGGCAGCGAGGCGCGGTGAGATTTTCAGACTGAAATGGGACGATCTGGATTTCGAAAACGACAAGGTCCGACTGTGGACAAGAAAACGGCATGGCGGGGATTTTGAATGTGACTGGTTGCCGATGACGAAAATGCTGAGAGAAGCGTTCCTGTTGTGGAAAGAAAACAGGCCAATTAAAGACACAGCCAATGTGTTTTTATGCCTGGAGGAAAGCGGTTTTTGTCAGGAGGCCTACGGAAAACCGTTTAAACATCGTCAGCGCTTTATGCGTGATCTCTGTGCACGGGCAGGCGTAAAACATTTCGGTTTTCATGCAATCCGTCACTTAACAGCATCGACACTTTACGAGCACGGATCCACGGTCGCGGATATTCAGGCCGTCCTGAGGCACCAGAGCGCAACGACTACGGCCAAATATGTCAGGTCATTGGGTCTCGAAAGTGTGCGCCCGGCGTTGGAAGCATTGTCCAGACAAAAAGGCAATGTTATAATTTTCAAACCGCGAGAAAATAGCGAGGGAGGGAATCATCCGCAAAAAGAGAAAGCCGTCTCAAGAGCCGTCAACTCCTGAAACGGGGCATACAATTTTTATGGGTGGTTTCTATGTTATTAATATTACACGCTTTAACTGGTAGTCCCACGGGGACTTGAACCCCGGTTTCCGGCGTGAGAGGCCAGCGTCCTAACCACTAGACGATGGGACCATATTGAAGGCAAAATCTTCGGCTGATTTTGAGTCTTATTTCAGACTCAGTCTGATGCGTCAACACAAAGCTCCTCCTCATTTGAGGGTTGAGTATCTATTGAATCGGCCTGTAAAAGTCAAGGCAAAAGTGGAACGAATCTGAATGTTAACTTGTTAAAATAGAGACAAATTA
>Ga0116186_1003077_pt1 | contig 14498 bp, 15 predicted proteins | sample AD_JPNNA4_MetaG_FD_89806 | JGI IMG/M metagenome (GOLD analysis project Ga0116186, IMG submission 89806) | Active sludge microbial communities of municipal wastewater-treating anaerobic digesters from Japan - AD_JPNNA4_MetaG | ecosystem: Engineered > Bioreactor > Anaerobic > Digestate | place...
ATCTATTAACGCTTGTCCTGATACTTTTATTAGATTACTATTAATATAGTTAGAAATAGCAGTTACTTGGTTACCCACTAACACCATACTACCAGCATCGATATTAATTGTACCATATGTATTTATAGTTAGACCTGATGGAAGCCTGTTTATTGCTACAAGTCCAGAATTAATATTTAAAACACCTGCTGCTGCACTTGAAGCTGTTCCAACAATTACACCTCCTGTAGCCTGATTTTCTACAGAAAAAGTACCTCCATTAACATTTAATGTTCCTGACTTAGTTCTGCCAACATAAGCAACATTTTTTACATTTACTGTACCTCCTGTTTGAATATTTATGACAGCTGCAGTTGCGCTAGCAGAATTTGCTATATATAAATTCCCTCGTCCGTTAAAATTCCCTCCTGTTACCGTCAATTGACCATCAATATAAGTATAAGACGAACTACCACCTAAATTCATATTACCATTAGTCGTTAGTACTCCTGTTGGTGTTACGGTTAATCCACCAGAAGTTGTACCAGGATAATTGGTACTAAGTACTGGGTTATTGGGAGATCCAGCACTAATAGAAAAAGTAGTACCCGCAAGAAAAGTAGCTGGAGGAGCAGCTGTACTCCAGTTATTAGCATCAAGAAAATCAGTACTTGTTCCCCCTACCCAAGTATTTAATTGAGCATACGAAACATTAATCGTCGCCATAAAAGCGAATGCAAAAAGCAAAAAGGCTTTAAGTTTTTTTAATTGTTTAAATTCAAAAAGTAGTTGTTTTTTCATAAGTTAAGAGTAATGGTTAAAATTGGTTATAAAAAAAGTTATTTAGTATTGTAAATTAATATTAAGCCCTTCTATAAAACATTAAGCAATTAGAGCCTAAAGCCAAATAAAATTATGTATAATTAAAAAAAATGATGTTAAAATTATATTTTTCAAATATATTTGGTTAATATTTTTATCGCATCCTGCACTTACCTGTTAATTTTCAATTAGTTATACTTTTTTTTAGAAAAAAAGGATAAAAAAAGCACAAATAACTGAAATACAGAGTTTTATTTTATTACTGAATTTATACTTTTTTTTAAAAATTTCTTGATGTTAAAGACAAAAGATTATTCCAAAAAATTGTCAAGAAAATTAATAGTTTTAAATTTTTTGAAATTTGATGTTTTAGTAGCTATAAACCTCTATAAAATCTTTTTATTATCGCTTTTTAAAATAGTTTTTTCAGGAACAATGTTTCATTTCATTTATAATGTGGTTTATTAACGTCATTTTTGGCTGTAAAAAAAACTGCCCGAAAATTACTTTTCGGGCAGTTTCTCTAAAATATATCGTTTTTAAGAATAGATAATCCTCAAAGAATTCTATTTCCTTAGAACAATATCTTTTGTAACACCATTAACAGTAATGGTGGCCAGTTTATCACAATCACCATTTCCATAATCTAAAGTGGCTTTGTTGTCGTTTTTCACAATTTCAACAATTCCCGAAACTGGGAAAGGCATTTTGCAACTCATTTTTATAAGTAACGGAGTTGTTTTTTGTGTAGTACATGTATATTTTGAACCATTCGGAAAAGTAGTGATATTGTATCCCCAAACTTTGAAAACATTATCTTCCCAATTAGTAATAGTTGCAAATCCTTCAACCATTTCTCTAACTCGTGTTCCAATTCTAGTATAAATTTTACCATCAGGATAAGTAATTTTCACATCAACTGAGTGTGTTGTAACAGGATGAATAGTTGCCAATAAATCTGAAGTTTTAAGTTCATGAGTAATGGTTTTACTTCCTTCAATTAATTTATCGTTATGATAAAACCCTTCTAAAGTATAGGAAATCGTTCTTATTGGAGTTGTAAAATTCTTAGAAAAACTAATGATAATTTTTCCTTTTACGATATTCCCGTTTGGCAAAGCACAACCTTGAGTTCCAAAATCAATAGTTCTGGTCCAAGTGTCATTTGTCAATACTTTTGTAATTGTTGCGCAAGCTGGCAACATACTTACCATTCCAGCAGTTGTTTTTGCAGTTGAAGACGCGCTTTTTTGAACGTCATACTGATCTTCTGCAATAATAGAAACGTCATCTACCGTAGCATCAATTTCTGAATTTACAACAGTCTCATCAGCCGTAATTGCAGCTGTAGTCGTTGATCCATCTACAGTTTCATTGGAATTACAACCAACAAAAGTTACAATGGACAACATGGTAACGAATAATAAAATTTTGGCTTTCATAAAATTCATTTTTTAGGTTTAATAATTTGATTATGAAATCAATAAAAGGTTTAATTTGGGATTCTAAATTTATAAATAAAAATGCAAAAAAGGACAACATTTAAGCCAATATTCGATGAACTACACTCTCAAAAGATTTTTTTATTTGACTAAATATCAATTATGTAAGAATAATAATCTCTCAATAAAAGGCCACAAATTCTGAAATCATAACACATTTAGACCGAAAAGAAACTCTAATCTAATTTCATTTTAGGTAAAATAAAATGTTTCAAAAAACACATTCAATAACAAAAATTTGATGCCATTATATTATTCGAAAATAGTATATTTGAATCCTAAATGAACATCACTTCTCAAATAAAGCAGCCTATTTTTAACGAGATGGAACTTTTCGAAAAAAAGTTCTATGAATCGATGACTTCAAAAGTGGCTTTGCTGAACCGAATCACCTATTATATAGTGAATCGAAAGGGAAAACAAATGCGTCCGATGTTTGTTTTTTTGACAGCCAAAATGGTTTCGGCTGGAATTGTAAACGAAAGAACCTATCGTGGAGCTTCGGTTATAGAGTTAATTCACACCGCAACTTTAGTCCATGACGATGTAGTAGATGACAGCAATCGCCGAAGAGGTTTTTTCTCCATCAATGCGCTTTGGAAGAACAAAATTGCTGTACTAGTTGGTGATTATTTACTTTCAAAAGGATTGTTGCTTTCCATTGATAACGGCGATTTCGATTTATTGCGAATCATTTCGGTAGCTGTTCGCGAAATGAGTGAAGGCGAATTATTGCAAATAGAAAAAGCCAGAAGACTCGATATCACCGAGGATGTTTACTACGAAATCATTCGCAAAAAAACAGCAACACTTATTGCTGCTTGTTGTGCTTTGGGAGCGAAATCGGTGATTGAAGATGAAATTCAGGTAGAGAATATGCGAAAATTTGGCGAACTCATCGGGATGGCTTTTCAAATCAAGGACGATTTGTTTGATTATACTGAGGATGCCATTGGCAAACCTACAGGAATTGACATCAAGGAACAAAAAATGACTTTGCCATTGATTCATGTTTTGAATAATTGTACTCCAAAAGAAAAATCTTGGGTTATCAATTCCATCAAAAACTACAACAAAGACAAAAAACGAGTGAAAGAAGTAATTGCTTTTGTAAAAAACCATAACGGCTTGTTCTATGCCGAACAAAAAATGGCAGAATTTCAACAGGAAGCATTGTCACTTCTGGATAATTATGCACAATCCGAGTTTAAAGACGCTTTAATTTTGATGGTAAACTATGTTATCGAAAGAAAAAAATAATTTTTTTTTAATAAAACACACCCTCTGAAACCTTGATTTTATTGAGGTTTTTATTTTTCATACTGTTTTTTTTTATTTCTGATGCAACCTTTTTGCAAGCAGTCTCGTCTTACTTATAGCAACACTTTATAAAACAAAATTGAAAGTCATTCACTTTAACCAAGAAGAAAATGAAATCATTCGTTTGGCAATCGAGAACAATCGAGCTGCCCAGCAAAAAATTTACGCCAAATTTTCTCCAAAAATGTTAAGTGTGTGCCGACAGTATATAAAGGACATTCACCAAGCCGAAGACATTATGATTACGGCTTTCATGAAGGTATTTACTAATCTGAAAAATTTTGAGCAAAAAGGAAGTTTTGAAGGTTGGATTCGAAGAATTATGGTTAACGAATGTATTTCGAATATCCGAGTTCAAAAAAAAGTAAGTTTTGTTGAGGATGAGAATTATTTTGAAGAAAGTTTCAATAATATAGAAAGCCAATTTTCGGTAGAAGACATTCAGTTTTTGATAGACAACTTGCCCGATGGTTACCGAATGATTTTCAATTTGTATGCGATTGAAGGCTACAAACACCAAGAAATTGCGAGTATGTTGGGCATTAACGAAGGAACTTCTAAATCGCAATTGTCTCACGCCCGAAAAATTTTGAAAGAGCAAATATTGACGCTAAAAAATTACAGCAATGGAACGGAATAAAGTAGAAAAACAGTTCAAAGAAAAATTGAATTCTCGTGAAATCAAACCAACAGATATGGCTTGGGATCGATTGAACGCAATGTTATCTGTTGCCGAAGAAAAAAAATCAAAACCTAAATACAGCTGGGTTTATATAGCGGCAAGTTTTATAGGTTTATCTTTGATAGCAACTGTTTTTTTAAATCAAAAAGATTACCCAATCGACACCAAAATTAATACCGCTATAATTGAAAAATCTAGCCCAAAAGAGAATTCAAAAAACGGAATTAAGTCGACAAAACAAGAGTCGGATTTTCCTAAAACCATTTTAAATTCAGAAACAAAACCTTTGGTTCAAACTCAAAGGAGCAACAACCCCAAAGTCGAAAATCTAGAACTTAAAACTCAAGGTAATGTTTTAGCTGAAACTCATCCAAAAAATGAAAGCTTACTAATAGTAGAACACAAAAATGATATTCAAACAAATATTGATTCTTTATTAGCTTCAGTAGAGGAAAAATCAAATTCGAATTTTAAAAAATCGTCTATTAAAATAAATTCAAACACATTACTAAATCAAGTTGACGGAGAATTACAACTTTCGTTTCGAGAAAAAGCATTGCAATCAATCACAAAAAAATACAAAGAAGCCAAAGAAGCTTTGGTCAATAGAAACAATCAATAATCATCATCAATCAAAAATCGAACAATTAAAACCCTTTCATCATGACAAAAATTATCTTTTACATTACAGTATTTATGTTGCTTTGCATAAGCAAAATACAAGCTCAAGACTCGATTCATAAAGGAGATCAGGAGAATCGAACTTTTGAAAAACAAGTGAAATTAATTGCCACAAAGATTGAAACCATAACGAAAGAAGAAAAATCAGCTTTAAAAGGTGAAGTCGAAGCGGTAAATATTCAATTAGAAAATGGACTTATTACTAAAGAAAAAGCTGCTATCGAGAAACAAAAATTAGCTGAAAATAGAGCTAAAAACATTGAAGCTAGAGTAGCTGTCGAACAGGAAAACCTTAAAAATTTAGTTCAAGAGAAAGTTGATGGAAATATTACTTCGTTAGATTCATCAGGTAGAAAAACTTTCGTTATTCCATCAATGAAAATAATAAATTCCAATAACAAAATCGAAAAAAGAAGTACGTCACAATTTGTTCTTGCTTTTGGAGCTAATAATCTAGTTACGGATGAAGCAGTCGCCAACTCTGATTTCTATTATTGGCAATCACATTTTTTTGAATGGGGGTTTACCTACAACACCCGAATATTCCGAAATTATAATTTATTACACTTAAAATACGGTTTTTCGGTAATGTACAATAACATTTGCCCTACTGATAATCGTTATTTTGTTCCAACTACAAATAACCAAACTAATCTTGAGGTTTTCCCCTATAAATTAGAGGATTCTCGTTTTAAAAATGTCTATCTGGTTGCTCCTTTGCACCTAGAGTTTGATTTTTCAGGAAATAAATTCAAAAATGGAAGTACTGGCTTTTCGACCCATAAAGGAGTACGCTTCGGAATTGGAGGCTACGGAGGTTTCCGAATTAAATCCAAACAAAAAATGTATTATAACATTGATGATGATAAAATAAGAATAAAAACCAAAGGCGATTTCAATGCCAATGATTTTATTTATGGTGTGAGTACTTATCTTGGTTATAAAGAAACTAGCCTTTATTTGAAATACGATTTAAATCCATTATTCAAGAATAATCCAGTAGATCAGAATAATATTTCATTAGGTATTCGATTTGATTTTAATTAATAGTTCATCTTGATTTATTTCTTTGAAAAAATTAAGATAAACATCAATTTCAATGTCAAAATTCAATTGCAATATCAATAGATATGCTATTACAATTGAATTTTGACATTGCCATTGAAATTGAAATTGATTTACTTTGTATCTTTGAAGCTTTCCAACATTTAACATCATAAAAATTGATTTCAAAAGCCACCATAGACACTGTTTTCGAAACCGCTCGAGTTGAGGAAGTTATTGGCGATTTTGTACAATTAAAACGTGCTGGAAGTAATTTCAAAGGATTGAGTCCGTTTTCAGACGAACGTTCACCATCGTTTATGGTGTCGCCAGCCAAAGGAATTTGGAAAGATTTCAGCTCTGGAAAAGGAGGAAATGCCATAGCTTTCCTAATGGAACACTCCCATTTTACTTATCCTGAAGCCATTCGATATTTGGCTAAAAAATACAATATCGAAATCGAAGAAACCGAACAAACCGACGAAGAAAAAGCCAATACCGATGTTCGCGAAAGTATGTATTTGGTTTCTGAATTTGCCAAAGATTATTTTCACAACACCCTTTTACATTCAGAAGAAGGCAAAGCCATTGGTCTTTCCTACTTCAAAGAAAGAGGTTTTACTGGCGAAACTATAAAGAAATTTGTGCTTGGTTATTCGCCCGAAACCTGGGACGCATTGACCAAAGAAGCCTTGGGAAAAGGTTATAAATTAGAATTTCTTGAAAGTACTGGATTGACAATTCCTAGAGATGACAGGCCATTCGACCGTTTCAAAGGACGAGTGATGTTCCCCATCCAAAGTATGTCAGGAAGGATTTTAGGTTTTGGAGGTCGAATTTTGACTAATGATAAAAAAGCGGCAAAATATCTCAATTCGCCCGAAAGTGAGATTTACCATAAGAGCAAAGTTTTGTACGGAATTTTCCAAGCCAAACAAGCCATTGCCAAAGAAAACAATTGCTATTTAGTTGAAGGTTATACTGATGTCATTCAGTTTCATCAAGCTGGAATCGAAAATGTAGTGGCTTCCTCAGGAACGGCTTTAACGCCCGATCAAATTCGATTAATCAACCGATTGACCAAAAACATTACGGTCCTTTTTGATGGAGATGCTGCAGGATTACGCGCTTCTATTCGAGGAATCGATTTGATTTTGGAAGAAGGAATGAATGTAAAAGTGTGCGCTTTTCCAGACGGAGAAGATCCAGATAGTTTTTCTAAGAAAACACCTTATGAAGAATTAGTGAAATATTTAGACGAAAATTCTAAAGATTTCATTCAATTCAAGGCATCAATGTTGATGAATGAAGCCAAAAACGATCCTATCAAAAAAGCCGATTTAATTCGAGATATGGTGGTGAGTATTTCAAAAATTCCGGATAGAATTCAACGCGAAATTTATATTCAAGAATGTTCTCGAATTATGGATATTTCCGAGCAAGTCTTGGTGAGTACTTTGGCACAATTAGTTCAAAAAGACGTCACTGAACTTGGAAAAAAACAAAAACAAGAACAAAAAGCATTTGAAGTTGTAAAAAATGAAGCGCCAGTAGAAGTCCGAAAAGTAGATATTCTCTATGGATTAGAACGGAAAATTATCGAAATTCTTTTGTTGTACGGCAGTAAAACTGAGGAATTCGAAGACGTACTTTTGAAAACAAATGAAGCTGGAGATATCGAAAATGTGACAGAAAAGAAAGAGTACAAAGTATTTCAACGCATCTATTTGAGTTTACAAGAAGACGAAGTAGAACTTGCAAATCCTTTATTTAGAGACATTTACAACAACTTGATAAACTATTTTCATCAAAACGAAAACTTTAGCATTGAACAGTATTTAATGCACTTGCATCCTGACTTTGCACAAGAAGTGACCGATATTTTGATGGCAGACGAAAGAGTAGTTTTACACAATTGGGAAGGACAAAACATTTTTCCAAAAACGAAAAATGAAACAATAAGTCAATATGTTTCTGAAACCATTCTCACCCTAAGATGGTATTTAGTAGATAAAATCATCGAAGAAATAAAAAACTCAATATCATCAGAACCAGATTCTAATAATATTGAGCCTTTGTCAATGGCAATGGATTACTCAAAATTAATTAATTCATTTTCGAAAAAATTAGGTAGAGTAATGTCCCGTTATAGCAATTAAACGATTTCTAATGTTTTGGCTTTGTTTACCAAATCCACTAGATTGGTAACATTCAATTTTTGCAATAATCTTAATTTATAAGTACTTATTGTTTTTTCATTAAGTCCCAAAATTTTAGAAATCTCATTGTTTTTCTTACCATCGCTCAAATAGCGTAAAACTTCTACCTCACGATTAGACAGTTTACGATACAAGCGCTCGCTTTTGTTTTGCTTAGCAATTAGAGCAAGATTTTTCTTAACCGTTTCATCAATAATTATCTTTCCTTGATTGACCTTCACAATTGCTTGACCCAAAGTTTCTAATTTCTCTTTCTGAGAAACATATCCTGAAACCCCTGCTTTTATTGCATTTGGCGCATATATTTGTTCTGATAAATCGCTAAAAATGATAATCTTGGTTTTGGGAAAATTCTTTAAAATATTTTTGACCTCAAAAATACTTGCTAGACCCTCTAATTCTAGATCTAAGATCAACACATCAATCTCCTTTGTAAGGAGAATGTCTCTTACCATTAAAAAATTCCCAACGTTGGCTACAATCGAAATATCATCGTGATCTTTAAAGTACGATTTTACCCCAAAATGCACTACGGGATGATTATTTGCTAAACAAACTTTTATCATAATATTAAATTTTAGAATTGCAGTACTTACGAATGAGTAAAGTTAATAAAAAATTCTTTACTTTTTTACTAATCAATAGAAAAATACTACTTAAAATCTTTTGGGATGCAACAAACTGGTATTTCAGTCATTTTATGTTGATTTATTGTATTCAATTTCTTATAAATATCAAATACTTCTTTTTCTCGTCCAGAAAAATTATCAGAAACATTTCCTTTATCGTCTTCGAGCATGGCCCACTCTAGTTCGTCATAACTAGCTCCAAGCTGATCTTCATCTGTTCGATCATCTCCAAACAATCCATCGGTTGGTGAAGCTTGCAAAATTGAATTTGGAATTTTTAAATAACTTCCCAAAGCATAAACATCCGATTTCATTAAATCGGCAATTGGACTCAAATCGACTCCGCCATCTCCATATTTGGTATAAAAACCAACTCCAAAATCTTCTACTTTATTTCCTGTTCCAGCCACCAAAAGTCCGTGAATTCCAGCAAAATAATACAAAGTTGTCATTCGGATTCGGGCACGTGTGTTAGCCAAAGACAAATTTACTATATCCAAATTATCAACTTGAGGAACAATAGTTTTAAAAGTATCAAAAACAGCAGTCAAATCAGCCTCTACATTACTCACATTTGAAAATCTTTTTTTCAATTGCTCAATATGTTCTCGCCCCCGACTCACTTGACTTGGCGCTTGATGAATAGGCATTTCTACACACAAAGTAGTCAAACCCGTCTGTGCACAAAGTGTAGATGTCACAGCCGAATCAACTCCGCCAGAAATTCCAATAACAAAACCATTTACTTTTGCATTTTCAGCATAGGTTTTTAACCAATTCACAATATATGCGTTTGCATTTTCAACCTGAAGCGTACTTATTTTAGACATAATAGTTTGGGTTTTTAAAATGTAGGTATTGTATATTTGCAAAAATAATAATTTTCAGGAGCTATTATCGTTATCCTTTTTATTCTTTTCTTTTTTGTGAAAAGTAACCCTTTTACATCGATATAGTTTCAAAAAAAATAAAAATGAAAAAATTAATTATAGTAATTGCACTAACATTCGCTTTCGTTTGTTGCGATAAGAAAACAAAAATCGAAAAAACGGTCGCAGAAATTCCAGTAGAAATTAAGGTAGAACGTTTTGACAAATTATTTTTCGAGACAGAACCCAAAAATTTGGGCCAATTAAAAAAACAATACCCTTTCTTTTTTCCGCCAGGGAATGATGATAGTGTTTGGCTAGAAAAAATGCAAAATCCTTTGTGGAGAGAATTATACACCGAGGTTCAAAAAAAATATTCTGATTTTGGCCCAGTTACAAAAGAGCTAAATTCGCTTTTCAAACATATTAAATATTATTTCCCTGAGAACAAAACGCCAAAAGTAATCACTGTAATCTCTGAAATGGATTATAATAACAAAGTGATTTACACTGATAGTTTAGTCATCATTTCACTAGAATTATATTTGGGAAAAGACCATAAATTTTACCAATTTCCCAATTATTTGAAACAAAATTTCGAACCAAAACAAATTCTTCCTGATGTTGTTTCGAGTTTTTCGATACAAAAAATCGCACCAATTACCAACAAAAATTTGTTGAGTCAAATGGTTTATTTCGGGAAACAATTGTATCTAAAAGACATACTTTTGCCAGAATATAGCGATGCCGACAAAATAGGATACACGCTCGAACAAAACAAATGGTGTGTAGAAAACGAAGGGTATATGTGGCGGTATTTTCTAGAAAACCAAATGCTGTATAGCGATGATCAAAAACTAAATAATCGCTTCATAAATCCTGCTCCCTTTTCTAAGTTTTATCTAGAAATTGACAACGAATCTCCAGGAAGAGTTGGCACTTGGATAGGCTGGCAAATGGTGCGTTCTTTTATGAAAAACAATGATGTTCCGTTAGAAAAAATGTTGCAAATGAATGCCAAAGAATTATTTGAAAAATCTAAATACAAACCCAAAAAAGATGGCGAATAAAAACACCTCCGAAATTAAAATAAATGTCGAATTAGACGAAAATCGTGTTCCTGAAAAATTATCATGGGCTGCCGTTGAAGGTGGTGTAGAATTAGAAAGTGCAAAAGCCTTTATGCTTTCGGTTTGGAACAGCGATGAAAGAGCTACAAAATGTATCGAATTGTGGACCAAAGACATGTCGGTCGATGAAATGAAAATATTCTTTCATCAAACCTTGCTTTCTATGACCGAAACGTTTCAGCGAGCAACTGGCGATGAAAAAATGTCGGCTACAATGCAAGATTTCTGCGATTATTTTGCAGAGAAATTGGAGTTGAAGGCGAAATAAAAAAATAAAAAATCCCAAATTTCAATTTATTGTAATTGGAATTTGGGATTCATATCTTTTGGAATTTATCTTTTAAAACTCACTATTATTCTTGAAAACCTCTTGATTTACTTCATCAATAAAAGTCAAAACCTCATCTTTTCCGGTCATTTCTGTTGCTGAAGTAACAAAATATTGTGGCATTTCGGCCCAATTGTTGGCAAACATTTTCTTTTTGTAAGCAGCAATATGCGAATCTATTTTCACCTTACTAATCTTGTCGGCTTTGGTAAAAATAATGCAAAACGGAATCTCGCTTTCGCCCATATATTCCATAAATTCAATATCAATATTTTGGGCTTCGTGACGAATATCAATTAAGACAAAAGCACAAACTAATTGTTCTCTTTTCTCGAAATAATCGGTAATAAATTGCTGAAAAACAGATTTTGTTTTCTTCGAAACCTTAGCATAACCATAACCTGGCAAATCGACCAAAAACCAATTGTTATTGATTTTGAAATGATTTATCAATTGAGTTTTTCCAGGTCTTCCAGATGTTTTGGCCAAATTTTTATGATTGGTCAGCATATTAATCAATGATGATTTCCCAACATTGGATCGACCTATAAAAGCATATTCTGGCAAAAAATCCTTCGGACATTTGTCAACTTCAGAGTTGCTTACAATAAATTCGGCTGTGTTAATTTTCATAATTTGGAGGTACTATTTTTAATGCGCTTTCAAATGGGTGTGTGTCAACCAATCTTCCAATAAACGATTAAACTCATCAGGATGTTCCATCATAGCAGCATGTCCACATTTGTCTATCCAATACAAAGTAGCGTTTGGCAATAATTCGTTAAATTCTTCGGCAACATTTGGCGGTGTTACACTGTCATTTTTCCCCCAAATCAAACAGGTTTGAACATGCATTTTTGGCAAATCTTTTGCCATGTTATGTCGAATGGCACTTTTGGCAATTGTCAATGTTTTAATCAATTTTATTCTATCATTTACTGATGCATAAACCTCGTCCACCAATTCTTTGGTAGCCATTGCAGGATCATAAAAAACCGCTTCGGCTTTCTTTTTGATGTATTCATAATCCCCTCTTTTTGGATAACTATCGCCCATAGCACTTTCATAAAGTCCTGAACTACCAGTCAATACAAGTCCAGCTACTTTTTCAGGATACATCTTGGTGTGATATAATGCGATATGACCTCCTAGCGAATTTCCCAACAAAATCACTCTATCAAATCCTTTGAAAGTGATAAAATCCTTTACATATCTTGCAAAAGCTTTGACATTGGTTTTCAAAATACTTTGGGTATAAATAGGCAAATCTGGAATTACAATTTTGTATCCCTTTTCAGAAAAATAGCTTGCAACAGCGTCAAAGTTGCTCAAACCTCCCATTAAACCGTGTAAGACCACAATTGGGGTTCCTTCTCCAGCTTCATAATAGCTGTATCGACCTTCTTTCTTAAAGTATTTTTCCATACGTTTTATCGCAAATTTTTCAATTGCGACAAAGATAGGTTTTAAAAAATTAAAAAGAATTCTTGGAATCAAATTTTATCATTTTTTTCTGCCCACTCATCACCCAGTTCTTCTAAAATAACTCAGAACAGAATTGAAAATTAAATACTATTTTAAAGTTTTTACTTATAAAATTTACACATAAATCTATCATTCATAATCAGAGATAAAACCACAGCTAACATCTTGATTGACTAAAAACTAAGGATTCTCGGCTTGAAGTGGTAAAACTTATTAACAATGTGGGAGATAGTGGTAAATTGTGGTAATTATTTTTATATTTTTGCTCATCATCATTATAAACAAATCAATTGAACACAATTGTAGGAACATACGAATGTAAAGTCGATGCCAAAGGAAGGATTTTAATGCCTGCACCTTTGAAAAAGCAATTGGCTACTTCACTTCAAAACGGTTTTGTTTTGAAGCGTTCTGTTTTTCAACCTTGTTTAGAATTATATCCTATGGAAGAATGGGATTTGATGATGCAAAAAATCAACAAACTCAACCGTTTCGTAAAGAAAAACAACGACTTTATCCGCCGTTTTACCGCTGGTGTAAAAATGGTCGAAATCGATGCTTTAGGAAGATTATTGGTACCGAAAGACTTGGTGGTTTTCGCCAATATTTCGAAAGACGTTGTGTTTTCGTCCGCAGTAAATATCGTTGAGATTTGGGACAAAGAGTTATATGAAAAATCAATAAGCGGCGAAGATGTAGATTTTGCAGATTTAGCCGAAGAAGTAATGGGAAACACAAATGACGACCATGGAATATCATAATCCTGTTTTGCTTCATCCTACTGTAGATGGCCTGAATATCAAGCCTGACGGCATTTATGTTGACGTAACTTTTGGTGGCGGTGGTCATTCGAGAGAAATTCTGAGTCGATTGGGACCCAACGGAAAACTATTTGCTTTTGACCAAGATGAAGATGCTTTGGCGAATGCTTTGAAGGACGAAAGATTTACACTTATCAATGAAAATTTCAGATTTATTAAACGGTTTTTGCGTTTTTATGGAGTGAAAGGAGTTGACGGAATTTTGGCTGATTTAGGGGTTTCATCGCATCAATTTGACGTTGCCGAAAGAGGATTTTCGACTCGCTTTGATGCTGAACTGGATATGAGAATGAGTCAAAAAAATGATTTGAATGCTTACCGTGTGGTCAATGAATATGATGATGCCAACTTAAGAAGAGTTTTTCTAGATTATGGTGAATTGAAAAATGCTCCAGCTTTGTCTAGAACAATTATCGAAGCTAGAGAATATCAACCCATAAAAACTACAGATGAACTGAAAGATGTTTTGGTAAAATATTTACCCGAAAGAATTCGGAATAAAATATTGGCTCAAATTTATCAAGCCATCCGAATTGAAGTGAATCAAGAAATGGATGTTTTGAAAGAATTTCTAGAACAATCTTTAGAAGTTTTGAATCCAGGAGGTCGATTAAGCGTGATTTCATATCATTCATTGGAAGACCGATTGGTAAAAAGATTCATCAAAAACGGAATGTTCGAAGGAGAACCGGAGCGTGATTTTTTTGGGAATTTTTCAGTGCCATTCAAAACAATCGGGAAACTGATTGTTCCCGATAATGATGAAATTAAAATCAACAATAGAGCAAGAAGTGCCAAATTAAGAATTGCAGAAAAAAAATGAAAAACGGAATTTACGGCATATTGAAAGCACGATTTTTAATCGAAGATGATTCTATAAAAAATTGGCGTTTTATCGTTTTTTTGATAGTTCTCGCTATTATTATGATTGCCAATACCCAACGTTTTGAACAAAAAATATTTAAGATTGCTGAGTTGTCAAATCAA